>Ga0206982_1045_pt1 | contig 46363 bp, 34 predicted proteins | sample Alteio_BWMinCont_18_FD_153493 | JGI IMG/M metagenome (GOLD analysis project Ga0206982, IMG submission 153493) | Enriched cells from forest soil in Barre Woods Harvard Forest LTER site, Petersham, Massachusetts, United States -... | ecosystem: Environmental > Terrestrial > Soil > Temperate forest >... | reverse complement strand
GGAAGCTACTTTTTCTCCAAACATAGCAAAACGTACGAGTTCTTCTTTTGTAAAAATATTCCCCAGTAATTCGTTGGCAGCCACTACAGCACCGGCGGCACTTGCCGCGCTGGAACCTATTCCGCTTCCGGGTTTTATCTGTTTGGTAATGATCACTTCGAAACCAACATCCTGTTTTAAAACAGCCATCATTTCAAGAAGCGGCGCACCAGCTGTATTCATGGCCGGGTCTCTGGGCAATGGAAAATTATCTGTCGTACGAATGATTATCTGCTTTTCATCAAGCAGGCGCACCTGCATAATATCGTAAGGTTCAGCCAGACAAAGTCCGAGTACATCAAAACCGCAAACCAGGTTGGCGACGGTAGCAGGAGCATGTATGGTAATTTCTTTGATCATTGTAAATTAAGAATTAGCCGCCCGAATGATATCTGCAAACACACCGGATGCTGTTACATCCGCACCAGCGCCTGCGCCCTTGATCACCAGCGGTTGCTCCGGATATCGGTCAGTGTAAAAAAGCACGATATTATCCTTGCCGTACAAATGATAAAAGTCGTGGGAAGGACCTACATGCTGAAGCCCTACGGAAGCTTTACCATTTTCATAGCCTGCAACAAATTTTAATTTTTTACCTTCTGCTTCGGCTGCATCAAATAATTTTTTAAAATGTGCTTCTTCTTTTTCCATTGCTATATAAAAATCTTCCACCGAACCCTTCATACAGGATGCGGGAAGAAAAATATTATTGCTGATATCTTCCATCTCAATGGCATTCCCTGCTTCACGGGCAAGAATCATAATTTTTCTCATCACATCGGTACCACTCAAGTCAAGCCTCGGATCGGGTTCCGTATATCCTTCGTCCTGTGCCCGCTTAACAATGGTTGCGAATTTCGTTTTACCATCATAGTGATTGAAAACATAATTAAGCGTACCGCTGAGTACGGCTTCTATTTTTCTGATTTTATCGCCGCTTCTTAACAGATCATTGAGGGTGCCTATAACCGGAAGCCCCGCTCCTACATTTGTTTCAAAATAATATGCCGCATTGAATTCTTTCGAAAGGTCCTTCAGCCTGCGATAATAACTGTAAGGGGATGAACTCGCAATTTTATTGCAGGCTACAACAGAAATACTCTTCAATAAAAGATGTTCATATCCTAATGCGACTTCCTTGTTTGCAGTGACATCCACGAATACGGAGTTGCGTAGATTTTTTGAATGAATAGTCTTAATAAAATCCCGCAGATTCATTGGATTTCCTTTTTCCAGTTCATTCTGCCAGTTGTTCAGATCTATCCCTTCTTCCTGGATCAGCATTCGGCGGCTGTTCGCGAGTCCTGTAACGCGCACCTGTAACCGAAGCTGTTCGAGAAGAAAATGTTTTTGCTGGGCCAGCTGGGCTATCAGTCTTTTGCCCACATTTCCTGTTCCCGTAATAAAGAGGTTGAGTTGTTTATACGTGGCTTCAAAAAATTCTTCATGTAAAACGTTCACTGCTTTTTTAACGTCTTTCGTTGAGATCACAGCGGATATATTTCTTTCTGAAGAACCCTGGGCAATAGCCCGCACGTTGATGCCATTCCGTCCCAAAACGCCGAATAATTTGCCACTGATCCCCGGATGACTTTTCATATTATCACCCACCAGGGCTACTATGGCGAGTTCTTCTTCCACTATCAGGGGCATAACAGTACCGGTAAGTATTTCTGGTGCAAATGCGTCATCAATGGAAATTTTAGCAATGGCTGCCTGCGAACTGTCCACACCAACACATATAGAATGTTCTGATGAAGCCTGGGTGATCAGGATCACGTTGATCTGCTGCCTCGACAAGGCTTCAAATAATCTTTTTGAGAAACCCGGAATACCAATCATACCACTGCCTTCCAGGCTCAGGAGTGCAATCCTGTGGATGCTTGAAATTCCACGAATGCTGCTTCCAGTTATACTGGAAACTTTTTCAATCAGTGTTCCCTGATCAGTTGGTGCAAACGTATTTTTAATCCATACCGGAATGCCTTTATTCATGACCGGCTGAAGTGTTGGCGGATAAATTACTTTGGCTCCGAAATGAGAAAGCTCCATAGCTTCCTGGTAAGAGATATCCGGTATAACCCGGGCATTGCTGACCAGGCGTGGATCAGCTGTCATCATACCCGATACATCGGTCCAGATTTCAATTCTGTTGCTGGTCAATGCGCTTCCATAAATAGCAGCGGTATAATCAGATCCTCCCCTTCCCAGCGTGGTTGTAATTCCCATTGCGTCTGAAGCGATAAATCCGGGAACGATAAAAAGAGAAGACGGGTCCTGTTGAAAATAAGCGGTCATCTTTTTCTGAGTCATAGAGAAATCCACCAATGCATATCCAAAGCGGGAATCGGTAATGATTACATCGCGGGAATCCTTCCAGGTATTTGGAATATTCTGAGCTGCGAGACTGGCAGATAAAATGCGGGAAGAAAGTAATTCTCCAAAACTAAGTACACAATCCTTGGTACGGGCAGAAAGTTCCCGAAGAAGGAATATTCCCTTAAAAATATCTTCGAGTTCATTGCATGTTTTTTTAACCATACTCAGGATACTGCTCTGACTGGTTACCGGAATCAGTTCCCTGACCGTATCCAAATGTCTTTGTTCAATACCTTTTAAGGATTCCGTATAATTTTCATCACCTGCTGAAGCCGCTGTTGCGCAATGCAATAAGTTGTCCGTGATGCCACCGAGTGCAGAAACCACTACGATGGTTTTATCCTTCTCAATGGCTTTGACAATAATGTCAATGCATTTACTAATGTTCGCTGCGTTGGCTACTGAAGAGCCTCCAAACTTAAGAACCTGCATAAATAAAATTGAAAAAAAGAATAATTGCAAATAATAACCTGCTTAACAAGCAGCCATAGGCCCTGGAATGATATGTGATTATACAACCCCTAAAGGGTCGTTGTGGTAATAGAAATGATCCCACCGGAAATGCAGGTAAAAACGGGAATATTGTTAATATGACTTGCCGGATGATTCATGTGATAAGAGAAGCAAAGCTAAGGAATTATATTAATGAAAATGAAACAAATCACGATATTTTATACTATATCGAATGATTTTACCCAATTGTTTTGATTTCCTGCTTATATATTGTTCGATTTGTTGAATGAATTTTAAATTCGCTTATGAATAACCAATCCTCCGGATTGCAGGAATTTAAAAACCTGGTAGGTATTAAATTTCAGCTTTATAATAGTCTGTTCACTTCCCTTCCTTTTCACAGGATAGAAAAAACGGGTATTTTTTTATCGCTCTTACTTACTTATTGTGAAGAGGGATATCATAAAAAACAAAGCCCCGTTCAAATCATAGAAGAATTTTTCAGCAAACATTTTCCTGGTGGAACTGACCGGGAAAAATCGGATATATTGTTTCGTTTTGTTCAATATGTGGAAAGACAGGTAGTGCTCTTCGACGCATTGGAAGACGCAGCATTTACAAGCGTAAACGATATGGGCGGGCCTGGTTCGCTTAAACATCTTTCTTCTGAAATAATTCAATACAACAAGGAAAAAGAATTGAAAGAAAAACTGACTGATTATGATGTAAGACTCGTTTTGACAGCTCATCCGACTCAGTTTTATCCGGGTCCGGTACTGGGAATTATAAACGACCTCTCCCGTGCCGTTATCCAGAATAATGCAGCTGAAATAAATACTTTCATGCAGCAATTGGGCAAAACCCCTTTCTTCAAAAAACATAAACCGACCCCATATGATGAGGCTATCAGTCTGATCTGGTACCTCGAAAATGTTTTTTATCACGCTGCAGGAAAAATTCTTTCTTCACTTAAATCACAGTTCCCGGATGCCGTGAGTGATAAAAATCCTGTGATACAAATGGGCTTCTGGCCCGGAGGAGACCGTGACGGCAACCCCTTTGTAAAAACAGATACCACTTTAAAAGTGGCAGAGTCCCTCCGTACCGCTCTTTTGCGCTGCTATTACTTTGATGTGCGCCGCCTTAAACGCCGGCTTACCTTTAAAGAAGTAGATCTGATAATTGCGGATTGGGAAGAAAAATTATATCAGGAATTATTTACGCCGGATCCTTCCAAACCCTTCCATTTTACGGATATGCTCAAAGCCATGCTCAAGATAAGGGAAGTGCTCATATATCAGAATAACGGATTATTCCTGACGCTGGTAGACAATTTCATCAGCAAGATGCGCATTTTCGGACTCCATTTTGCCACACTCGATTTGCGCCAGGAAAGTTCCGTGCATGAAAAAGTTTTGAAAATTATCAATGAAAGGGATGGAATATTTCCGGATGATTATGAAGTGCTGAACGAAAAAGAAAAAATAAAAATACTCAGTCATCTGAAACCTGTTTCAAAAACTACTTTTTCTGATGAACTCACAAACGACACCCTGGAAAGCGTACGCGCTGTGAAAACCATTCAGGATAAAAACGGCGAATCGGGTTGCAACCGCTATATTATCAGTCAATGCAACAAGGCAAGTAACGTAATGGAAGTTTATGCGTTATTCCTGCTGGGCGGATTAAAAAAAGACCAAATTAATATTGATATAGTGCCCCTCTTTGAAACCGTGGATGACCTGCACCACGCCGCGGGCATTATGAGCACCCTCTATTCCAATCCGGAATACCGCGCACATTTGAAAAAAAGGAATGAGAAACAAACCATCATGGTTGGTTTTTCTGATGGAACCAAGGACGGAGGTTATCTAATGGCCAACTGGAGTATTTATAAAGCCAAGGAAGAACTTACAAGAATTTCAGAGGAAAATGGAATAATTGTAGTTTTCTTCGATGGGCGCGGTGGACCACCCGCAAGGGGCGGTGGTAAAACACACCGCTTTTATTCCTCCCTGGGTAAAAATATTGCTAACAAAGAAATTCAATTAACCATACAGGGACAGACCGTCAGTTCGAATTTTGGAACAGTGGACTCAGCCCAGTTCAATATCGAACAATTGGTCCATGCTGGTATTGCTAACGATCTTTTTTCGACACGTAAAGTCACGCTGACGGAAGAAGAAGAAGTCCTTTTATCAGAGATGGCCGATATAAGTTACGAGGCGTATACAGGATTAAGGGACCATGATTATTTTGCAGAATACCTGAGTGAAGTAAGCCCGCTTCAGTTTTACGGTGAAACCAATATTGGAAGCAGGCCGAGTAAAAGAAAGAACACGGGCAAGATGGAACTTAAGGACCTGCGTGCAATCCCATTTGTAGGTGCGTTCAGCCAGTTAAAACAAAATGTACCCGGATACCATGGCGTCGGGACCGCTTTACAGGAAATGGAAAAAAAGGGGAAATGGAAACAGGTCAAAAACTTATATGGCAATTCTCCCTATTTTAAAACACTGTTGGACAATAGCGAAATGGCGATGAAAAAATGCTTTTTCCCTTTAACTGAGACCTTTTCAAGACATCCAAAATTTGGTAAAATATGGATGCTTATATATAATGAATTTGAACTCACCAAAAAATACATCTTCAAACTGTCTGGAAAACAGGAACTTATGTCTGACTATCCCATCGAACAATTATCCATACAAATGAGAGAAAGGATTGTGCTTCCGCTAAGCACCATACAACAGTATGCCATTGTAAAGTTCCGCGAAATAGAAAATTCAGGAATTGCTATGAAGAAAATTTATGAAAAGTTAATCATTCGCTGTTCTTTTGGTATTATTAATGCAGCAAGAAACTCGGCTTAGATTATTCTTACATTTTAGTGGTATAAATATTGCACAGTACTGTGGGTTAAAGGGAGAATTTAACGGATATAATCTAAATTTGGATAGCTGTGGTTTAGCATTTAACAGGAGCAATAAGATGATAAGACGTTTTTTCGGGAATTTATATTTTCTTACTTTTCTGAACGGTTTTTTATTGGCATCCCTTTTTTATTTTAAAATGGAAGCCAATTATGAAAATGAACTTTTTCAGGCAATCCACTCCGATATTGACAGTAAAATAAATGCAACCGATTCACAGGATGCTGTTGTGATAAAAGTTATGCATGACTGCCACAATCTAATGTTTACAAGGGAATCCGTTTTTGAAGGAAAGCAATTTCAGGGATTCAAGTCCGACCTGCTGGAACCAACTTCAATCGACCTGATGACCGCCAGGGGTGCCTGTGGTAGTTTTTCTATGGTTCTTGCCAGAGTTCTCCAGGGTTACAAGTTCCAGGTGAGGATTGCCCAGATGAAATCCAATGGCATTTTCGCGGCACATAATATTGTTGAAGCTTTGACAAGACATGGTTGGGTAGTACTTGATCCGTTTTTTAATGTCTGCTTTGAAAAACCTTCCCATCAGCTCGCAAGTTTCAAAGACATAAAAGAAAACTGGGATTATTATAAGTCGCAATTGCCTCCCGGTTATGTAATGAGTTTCCGTTATGAAGACGTAAGGTATTCCAATTGGACAAAAATTCCCATTATTCTACCAGCTATTAAAAAAGTATTGGTCCTCACGCTGGGGAAAGAACGTGCGAATGAAATTTCCTTAAGGACTTATTTCTTAAGAAAATATGACATTTGCTTCAACTTCGTTCTGATCATCTTTCTATTTGTATTTTCATTTACATTAGTAAAGCTCATCAAAGCAAAAGTATTTCCTCAAAAAAATATTCCGGTCACATTTTCGAATGTATACAAATATTTCAGGCTTCGTTTTATCGATAAAAGTCTTCCGGAGCACGGACAGGCATAATGATTGGCCGAAGGCGTAAAGCATAAGCCTGACTTCCCCACATATCCACAATTACCGGTCTTTATACATATCATTCTCCCCACATCATTGCACATTATTTATATTTGAATCCTTAAACGGAATGGATGCTTAAAGTTGGCGTATTTGGCACGGGACATCTGGGAAAATTTCATTTAAACAACTGGAAACTGATTGCAGACGCAGAAATCGTTGGATTTTATGATCCCAACGACGATACAGCCACAGAAGTAGCCAATAAATACAAGATCAAAAGATTTACCGATCCGGGAGCATTAATGAATATCTGCGATGCAGTGGATATCATCGCGCCAACACCAACCCATTTCAGTCTCTGCGAAATGGCTATACGCAAGGGTAAACATGTATTTGTTGAAAAACCACTTGCCAACGACATGGAAGAAGCAAAAACACTTTTGAAATTGGTTAAGGAATCCAATATCAAATTACAAGTGGGACATGTGGAAAGATTCAACCCTGCCTTTCTGGCCCTGGAAGGTATTCCTTTACAACCCATGTTCATTGAGGTACACCGGCTGGCTGAATTCAACCCAAGAGGTACAGAAGTAAGTGTTATTCTGGACCTGATGATTCATGATATAGATATCATACTTCATATCGTTAAAAGTGAAGTGAAAAATATTTATTCCAGCGGCGTTGCCGTCATGACAGATACACCCGATATCGCCAACGTAAGGATAGAATTCAATAATGGATGTGTTGCCAATCTTACATCCAGCCGGATATCTATGAAGAAAATGCGAAAAATGCGCATATTTCAGAAAGATGCCTATATCGGTGTGGATTTTCTGAATAAAAAATCAGAAATCATTAGTCTGAATCATTCCGAAAACATTACAGACGGATTTTCGTTTGAAATAGAAACTATGAATGGAACTAAATCAATCCTGGTTCGCAATCCTGAAGTACCCGATATTAATGCTATTCTTTTGGAACTGGAAAAATTTACGGACTCCGTTCTTCAAAATAAACCTACCCTTGTTTCTGAGCTGGACGGATACCGGGCGATGGATATCGCACATCAGATCCTTCAGAAAATAAAATACAATTCCATCAACAGCTGATTCATGTTGCATACGGGAAAAAAGATCCATATCACCTGGTACGTGCTGAACGACTTTATTTCAGCTATTCTCTCCTGGATGATCCTCTATTTTACCAGGCGCCTCCTATTAAGTGAACCCATTTATATAGATGGAAAGCTTTTTCTCAATAACCGTTTCTGGCTTGGTCTCCTGCTTATTCCGGCAGGCTGGATCGTTTTTTATGCCCTTACCGGAACCTATCACTCACTCTATAAAAAATCCCGCTTATATGAATTTTCGAGTACTGCTCTGAGCAGCCTCATCGGGTGCACCGTTTTGTTTTTTGCTATTGTTATTAATGATCCTCAAACGGATTACCGTTATTATTATAAAGCTTATTTCACCTTTCTGTCTATGCATTTCCTGATCACATGGATCGGCAGGTGGGTATTACTTTCCTATACCAAGATGCAAATCCGTAAAGGCGAAATCCTGTTCAGCAGTCTTTTACTTGGATCCGGACAAATCGGGGTGAAAACATATGAAGAAACAGTAACCGGATTAAGGGCAAACGGTTATGTATATACCGGTTATGTACAACCGAATTCAGTTAATGAAAAAATGAATATTCCAATTCCCTGTCTCGGAAATGAGGAGGTGCTCGAAAAACTGGTCGATCAGGGAAATATTCAGCTGGTTGTAATTGCCCTGGAAAGAAACGACCAGGAAGAAGCCGAGCGTATAGTGCAACGCCTGAGCGAAAAAGATGTCGAGATAAAAATCATTCCTGATATCCTCGACATCCTGTCAGGCTCCGTAAAGACCAGCAATTTATTTGGAGCCCTGCTGACGGATATCCATACCGGACTGATGCCTGAATGGCAAATGCATATCAAAAGGCTGATGGACGTACTATTTTCCATATTCGCCCTGATCCTGCTCTCTCCCCTGCTTTTATATGCGGCTATCCGTGTAAAATTGAGCTCCGGAGGCCCCATAATTTATTCCCAGGAAAGAACCGGCTATAAAGGAAGAAAATTCACAATCCATAAATTCCGGTCAATGATCAGGGAGGCTGAGCGTGAAGGACCTTGTCTCTCTTCTGAAAATGACGATCGTGTTACCCGATGGGGAAAAACTATGAGAAAATGGCGCATTGACGAACTCCCGCAATTGCTGAATGTAATCAGAGGCGAAATGAGCCTGGTCGGTCCCCGCCCCGAAAGACAGTTTTATATTGATCAAATCCTGGCGATAACGCCTTATTTCAAATATCTGCTAAAAGTAAAACCGGGTGTTACTTCCTGGGGAATGGTGCAATTTGGATACGCTGAAAACGTTGAAGAAATGGTGGAGAGAATGAAATACGATCTTATTTATATAGAAAATATTTCCCTCGCCCTTGACTTTAAAATCATGATGCATACTTTACTGACGATTTTTAAAGGAAAAGGGCGGTAATTTTTCAAAAGGCGCTTATTTGAAAAGATTTCTGATAATCCCTGCTTTACTTTATATCCTTCAGGCCGGCGCTCAGCCTGACTGGAAACAATCACTTAATTACGATATTCATGTCAAATTTAATCAGCCTGAAAAGTCCCTCGATGCGCTGATGAAATTACAATATACCAATCATTCGCCTGATACCCTTTCCTTTATCTGGTTTCATGTTTGGCCTAATGCTTATCGGAACGACAGAACGCTTTACAGCGAACAATTACTTGAAAATGGTGACACCCGTTTTTATTTTTCTTCCAAAGATCAAAAGGGATATCTCAACAGGCTGGATTTTCGTGTGAACGGGAGCCTCGCAACTGTACAGGATCATCCGGAATATATCGACGTAGTGAAATTAATCCTACCCAGACCGCTTTTGCCTGGTGACAGTATTTCAATTTCCTCTTCTTTTCACCTGCGTCTTCCATTTAATTTTAACGGTAATGGATACAGTTCACATCATTTTGAATTGAGAAACTGGTACCCGGAACCAGCTGTCTATGACAGACATGGCTGGCATCCCATGCCCTTCCTCGTGCAGGGAGGAGCTTATCATGAAGCGGCAGATTTTATTGTGGAAATTGAAGCACCTTCTGCCTATCTTATAGCAGCTGGCGCTGTTGCGGATACGCTTTCACATTCTGTAACTGATAATCTGTATCGCTTCTCCCTCGAAAATGCAAATGGATTCGCCTGGATTGCAGATAACCATTACCTGTTGAAAACTGATAACCTGAAAACTTCAGACGGGCGACAAGTTGGTATCCAGTTTTTTTACACCGGTACAAATTCCGGGAAAGCCAATATAGGATTTGATCAAGTTAAAATTGAAATGCAGCTGCTTTCAGAATGGTTCGGTCCTTATCCTTCGAAAACACTAACTATTGTAGAAGCAGACCCGTTGGCAGATGAAAATTTTACGGGATTGGTTTGCATCGGTACGAAAATGAATTATTTGCAGCCTGCTTTGAGAAGTGGTTTGCTGGGACAATGGTTTCAAACCATCCTGATGACAGACCAACGAACCCAGCCATGGTTTTCAAAGGGATTTATCAATTATTATAATCAACGTCTTTTAAAACTTACGTTTCCATCAAAGGCTGAACAGGCATTCTATTCCAATAATAATCTCTGGCTCAGGGTGGCAGAAAAAGAAAGAACTACGCAGCCAGTAAAAACACCTGCGCCCGAATTCAGTGTACAAAATGATTCACTTATTCCATATAATAAAGCAGGTTTATGGCTTTCAATCCTGAAGGACTCTGTTGGAATGAAACGTTTTGATCAAAATATGCTGGATTATTTTTCTCACTGGAAGTTTAATCACCCTTATCCTGAGGATTTTAAAAAGATAATGGATTCGGGCACAGAAAAAAATCTTCAACCCGTTTATGACAAATTGAACGGATACGAATCTCTTTTTGATTCTTCTCAAAAACGCAGCATCAGGCCCGCATTTATTTTTTCTGTCAGAAACAGCTGGAAATACAATTATATTGGTTTGGCTCCCGTTCCGGGTTATAACAAATATGATGGTTTTATGCTCGGGGCCCTGATACATAATATCAATCTGCCGGAAAATAAATTTGAATTCCTCTTCATGCCAATGTATGCTTTCGGATCCCAAAAAGCCGTCGGGCTTGGAAGGCTGAGTTATTCCTGGTATCCGGATAATCATCATTTAAACCGCATCAGTATCGGCATCAATGGCGCCCATTTTGATACGAATAAAGCAACGGATAGCACAGGCATGTTACTTTTTGAAAATTTTTCTAAACTGGTTCCCTATATCCGGATTGATTTCAAACCTTCCGGTCCGAGAAGTACAATTAGTGAATGGATGGATTTTAAATCTTACCTGATAAAAGAAATCAATTTTGAACAATTCAATGTTTCTTCCAAGGATTCCCTCATCCACCCAAACTCGACTAGCAGTAGTTTTCGTTATATAAATCAGCTCAGCTTTAACCTGCAGGACAGCCGGGTTTTATATCCATATAATCTTCGCGCAGAGTTTCAGCAGTCTGAATTGTTCTACCGAATTAATCTGCAGGCTAATTACTTTATGAATTATCCGGACGGAGGCGGATTAAGTGTTCGTTTTTTTGCTGGCAAATTTGGTGTCTGGAATGAAAATAACAGTTCACAGGTATTAAGATATGAACCCAAGTTGCTGGGCATAAATGGCAACGAAGATTATCTTTATGAAGACTATTTCATTGGCCGTTCTGCTTCTTATGCCATTGAAAAATCTTCAATTGCCAACGCAGGCTTACCTGCACAGCAGATCATGAACCGGGATGGGGGATTGAAATTGCGAATTGATGACTATGATTTTGTTCAGGGGAAATCTGCTAATTGGGTTAGTTCACTGAATTTTAATACCACTTTGCCCGCTAAGCTGTTCCCTTTCCCAGTACCGCTCCGGATATTTTTTGATGTTGGAACCTATGCTGAAGCATGGCAGGATAATCCGCCAACAAGCCGTTTCCTGTATGTAGGAGGAATTCAGTTGAGCTTATTTAAAAATCTCCTGAATATTTATGCGCCGCTAATCTACAGCAATGATTTTAATGAAGCACTTGCGTCGACTAATTTCAGTAAGAGAATTACTTTCAGTATAGATATTCAGAATATCAATTATAAAAAGATTATACGAAAAGCAGCCGACCATGATTGAATCTGTCCCGGATATCAGGTACCTGGATCGAAATGAAATCGACATTGAAAAATGGGATCGTTGTATACTCAATGCACCCAATGGACTTATTTATGCAAGGTCCTTCTATCTGGATTCAATGGCTGAAAACTGGTCAGCCCTCGTGGAAGGAGATTATCAGCACGTTATGCCACTCACTTCGAATAAAAAATTCTGGTTCACCTATTTATACCAGCCCTATTTTACAAAGACACTGGGAGTTTTTGGGAAAAGTTTAGTTCCTTTTGAAATTTCATCCTTTTTACGCGCGATCCCTGGAAAATATTCATACTGGGATATTGATCTGAACGAAAACAATTTTGTATCAATCGAAAATAAAAATTTGAGACTAAATCTATATGCAAGAACCAATCATCTGCTACCTCTCAGGGATGATTACGCACAATTGCGACATCAGTATAAACGTCTTGCGATACGGATGAAGAAAAAAGCAATTGAAAGCCAGCTTCAGATTCAAAGAGGTGAGGATCCTTCTAAAATTATAAATTTATACCGTAAGGATTATGCAAAGCGACTTCGTTTCATAAAAAACCCGGTTTATGTAAGATTAATAAGTTGTACTGCTATTGCGTTTAAGAACAATCTGGCTGCAACCTACCTGGCAAAGTCGCCATCAGGAGAAATACTGGCTTATTATATCATCCTGCAGGATGAGAAATTTATTTATTCCCTGCTTGGAGGCAGTACATCTGAAGGTAAAAGACTGGGTGCTTTCTACCTGTTAACGGATGCCATCATCCAGGATCATGCCGGTTCAAAAAAAACTTTTCGTTTTGAAGGATCGGATATTCCCGGAATTTCTTTTTTTGATGCATTATTTGGATCGGAAAAAATTTCCTATCAGCATCTGGTCAAGAACAATCTGCCTTTCCCATTTAGGTTTTTTAAATAACAGACCATGATAAAAAAAGAACATTATAGTATTCTGTTTATTATCCTTGGATCAGTTGCACTGAATTTCCTGAACTCCCCTCATTCTGAAATCTTTTCAGACGATAAAGAAATATTCAAATATGCCGGATTGGTTATTTATAAAGGTGGTGTTCCCTACCGTGATATTTTTGATCATAAGCCTCCTCTAATATACTTTTTCAATGCTTTAAACTGGTATATCAGTCCCTGGTTTACCTGGCTCCTGGATACCATGTTAATTCTTCTGGCAACCCTTCTTTTCTATTGGTTATGCAGGAAAAATAAACTGCACTGGCCCTGGTTTCTCCCTATTATATTTAATCTGCTAATCAGGTACAGCCTCGTCTCATTCGGGAACGGCATGACCAGGGAATATACGACTGCCTTTCTCCTCATCTTTTTTTGTGTGATGCAGGGGAATGCGCGTTATAAGTATTTTATATTAGGGCTGCTTACAGGCCTTACCTGCTGGATGCAGCAGGATGCCCTCATTACGCTTGCTCCCTTCTTTTTCTACTCAGTTTTTTCTAAAGAAAGTATGTCTCCGGCGGACTCATGGAAAAGGATTCTGTCTTTAACTGTTGGTTTTCTAACCATTTCTCTTCCGCTGATTTTTTATTTTAATTCTCACCAGTCCTTATCTTTTTTGTGGAAAGATGCTTTTTTATTAAATCTGAATGCGCCCGGCAGGCATGTCAGCTTTTATGAAAAAATTAAATCGATCAAACATGCCATTCATGAATCTGAATTTGAAATGGCTTTTTATACTTCTCTCATACTTGGTATAACCGCGATGTTTCTAAAAAATAAAAAACAAAGCCTTTTATACATGGCCCTTTTAGCTTTACTGCTTTCATTTGCCGGAGAATATTTATCAGGGCGGTTATTAACCGGAAATGCTTTTATATATTATCTGCTGCCGCTGGCTGCAACCATACCCATCCTGGTTTATACAGTTTTCACCGGCTCTCCGGTTTCATTTCTTCCGGATAAAACTACCCAGCTCACTTTGTATCTTGTGCTCAGTACAACTTTATTTTTAGGAACATTGAGATATGCATCCGGTTTTCGTTTTTCCACAGATAAAAAAAACTGGTTTACCGGTATACCGGAAGTTGAATACCTGGACACTTTACCCCTGGTGGATTACCAGTTATACGTCTTCGACGATTCCAACTTCATTTTTCTATATAATGAACATAAAATTCTCGCTCCTTCTCCCTGGATATATCATTATTTCTGGAACTGGAGTGACGACTGGGACAAGGATCGCAGAATTTTTCATTCGATTATTCAAAATCTGCAAATACATAAAACCCGTTTTATTCTGGATTGTTCTGAAGCAAGGAATGATATTAAAAACAAAGCGATTGTTATTGAGTGGCAGCAGTTTCTTCAGACTAATTATTCAGTAATAATTAAAGATTCTTCAAGCAGGAAACTGTGGAGGATCCAGTAGCTCCTCGGCTATTGCGAGATCAAGCGGAGTGGTTATTTTAATATTATCTTCTTCCCCCTCCACGAGATGAATGGAATGACCCGCAGCTTCCGCTACCGAAGCATCATCAGTAAATGATTCCTGGTAAGGAGACCGATATGCCGGCAATATAATATCACTAAGAAATGTTTGTGGTGTCTGTATCATTTTTACCTCGGTTCTTTTGACTGCCCAGTGGCCTGAATCACTCATTATGCGGACACTGTCTTTTGAATCTATACAAGGAATAGCTGATCCAAATCGCAAGGTTTCTTCATAACAAAGATGGATCAGGGAAGGGCTTAATAAACAACGAACGCCATCATGCACGAATATCACCGCTTGTTCTTTTATCAGGGTGAGCCCACTTTGGACAGAATGGAAACGGGTGGATCCTCCTACAATGGTCTGAATCGGATAAATGGAAACAATCTCATCGCAAATAGCCCTTCCTGCATCATAATAATCAGCGGGCAGCACAAGAATGACGCGGATGTCTTTATAAGATTTCAGAAATGTATGCAGTGTATACCAAAGAATGGGTTTGTCATGAATCAGAAGAAACTGCTTGGGCAATTCACTTCCCATTCGCGAACCGGAACCCCCCGCAACAATAACAGCATATTTTATCATAATCTATATCGGGACATGTTTATTTTTCAATTAATAAACGCTGGCATTCCCTTAAAAGTTTTGCTTTATCAATAGCCACGGTGCCAACAGACTCGCAAACCAGGCCCCCGGCGAGGTTTGCAATTTCCGCCATCATTCGTGTATTGCGGGTTAGCGCGTAAATAAGTGTTGCCACAGCAATTACGGTATCTCCGGCCCCTGATACATCGGCTACATTTCTTATATGAGATGGGACCATCCTCGACTCTTTCCCGTCTTCATAAAAAACCCCCTTCTCAGAAAGTGTAATAAATGAAATCCGGTGATTCAGTTCATTCAGAAGTCTTTGATGTATTTGTACCAGTGCATTTTCATTTACTTCATCAATCAATAAATTCAAAGCCTCCCTGGCTTCTTTTAAATTAGGTTTGAATATATCCACACCCCTATACTCAAAAAAATGTTTTCTTTTCGGATCCACCGATGTGATCACGGAATTTTTCCTGCACATATCGATAAGTGTATGTATAACTTTTTCTGTGAGTACTCCCTTATTATAATCTTCAAATATGATGGCTGCGGGAGTTTGTTCCTTTATAAATTTTTCTAATTGTACAATCAGCCTTTGTTCCTGTTCATTATCCAGTGGCTGCAGTGTTTCAGAATCAAGTCGCATCATCTGCTGATTCCGACTGATGACGCGCATTTTATTAGTGGTAATCCGGCTGACGGATTTGAGCAGATAACCCGTTCCAATTTTGTTTTCATTGAGCAGACCGGTAAGGATCTGTCCATCATCATCGTCTCCGATTACTGAAAAAACAGAAACAGGAGTCCCCAGGGAAGCCAGGTTCAATGCTACGTTACCAGCTCCTCCTATGCGATATTCTTTCCTGTTAACCGTTACAACTGGAACAGGCGCTTCAGGAGAGATCCTTTCCACATTTCCCCACCAGTAGGTATCGAGCATCATATCGCCGATCACACCGATTTTAATTGTTGAAAAGGTTTTAAACAACTCTTTATAATCAATAGAAGAAGACATATTATTCAATCTGGTTTTTCCTGTTACCTGCATTCGCAATATAATACAACGGAATTCCTAGCAGCGCGATAATGAGTCCTGGCCAAGTAAATTCAGGTTTATAAATAATCAGGAGGATACAAAAACTTGTTCCCATCAGGATATACAAAAAGGGTAAGACCGGGTACCCAAAAGCTTTATAAGGCCTTGGCAGATCGGGCCTCTTTTTTCGCAGTATAAAAATACCCAGAATAGTAAGAACATAAAAAATGACAACCACGAAGGAAATCATATCCAGGAGATCGCCATATTTCCCGCTCAGACATAAAATGGATGCCACGAAGAATTGCGCCCAGAGGGCCCATTGCGGAACATTATTTTTGTTGAGTGTTCCTGCCCTACTGAAAAATAATTTATCCTTTGCCATAGTATAATAAACCCGGGCACCAGCCAGAATCAATCCGTTATTGCATCCGAAAGTGGATACCATGATGAGAACAGCAATTATGTAAGTACCGGATTTTCCAAAAATCACCTGCGAAGCTACAACGGCTATACGGTCTTTCTCTGCATGCGCAATTTCATTTAAAGGCAGAACAGCAATATACATCAGGTTTGCACAAACATAAATGATGGTCACAATAAGGGTCCCAAGAAAAAGAGAAAGGCCGATATTTTTCTGTGGATTTTTTATTTCGCCGGCGATGAAAGTAACGTTGTTCCATGCATCGCTACTGAAAACAGATCCCACCATTGCAGCTGCGATACCTCCAAACAGTGCAGCGCCTCCGATTGAATTTATGTTGAAACCAAGCGAGGGATTGCAAATATCCTTCAGACTGGATTTAGTAGCCTGCCATGCTGCCCCCCAGTTTGCATGCCATACTTCCGGATGGAAAGCAATAAAACCGGCAATGATCAATCCGAATAAAGCAAGCAGTTTGGTTGAGGTGAAAATATTCTGGATCCATTTACTTCCTTTTAATCCGCGGGTATTGGTGTACGTTAGAAACCCGATGATACAGATCGAAGCCAGCTGGGCCGCACTGATGGTAAAAAAAGTCGGAGAACCACAGCTATTTATACCGGTCTGAAAGCGTAGTATATGATTATCTTCGCTAAGAGCGGGGATCAGGTAGGCCGCATATTTGGAAAAAGCCACACCAACTGCGGCAATCGTTCCTGTCTGAATTACAGCAAAAAAACTCCATCCGTATAGAAAAGCCGTAAGTGGATTATAAGCTTCTTTCAAATAAATATACTGACCACCTGCTTTGGGAAACATGCCGCTGAGTTCTCCATAACTTACTGCAGCTGTAATGGTCATAAAACCCGTTATCAGCCAGACTAAAATCAACCATCCGGCTCCTCCTACATTTCTGACTATATCTGCACTTACAATGAAAATCCCGGAACCGATCATGGACCCGGCAACAATCATAGTGGCATCCATCAATCCTAATGTCGGTTTAAAAGAATGACTCTCTGCGGGCATAAGATGATTTGACCCGGAAGATAGTATTACTTTTTCTTATATGCTGCATTCAGGCCGGCTACCAGGTCATCTGTAATATTATAAGCCGTATCCCGAACATATATAAACGAATTGGCTTCATAAGAAATGATATAGTTATATCCCTTCTCCCTATTATATTCTTTCAGATAGTCTTCTATTTTTTTTCTGATATCGGCTTTCAGATCCTCGTTATGTTTAAGGAGGGACTCCTGCAGGGATTGTTTTCGTGCCTGGTAATTTTGTTGCATCTGGGTATATTCCTGCTGCGCCTGTTCATTTTCAGTCTGCGTCATCGTTTTTGCATTCTTCTGCCATTCAGTTATTTTTTTCTGGTATCCCTTTTCCATATTGTTCAGCTCAGCATTCATTTCATTTTCTCTCCCCTTAACCTGGTCGAGTACATCCTTAAAATACTGATAATGTGCCTCCAGAGAATCCGTGTCGAAATATGCCATCCGGAAATTATTTCCCGGGGGTTGATTTCCTTTTGTACTGGGAACAACAACAGTTACCGGTTGAGGTTTATGGTATATAATATAAAATAAAACACCCGTCAGCAGTAAGGCCAGTAAACCCGGTACCATAGCAATATTTCTCATAAGAATAAATATAAATGAAGGGTCTGTATCCCAGATATAAAAGTAGGAAGCATTTCTGCTTCCTACTGCTTATTAATTCTTAAATTTTTGGCTTATTCATCCTCGTCAAACTGCATGGCTTCACGGGTGTTCTGGAGTAACTCATATTCTTCCTTACTTCCTACGATCATGTTTTCAAATTCACGCAAACCAGTACCCGCAGGAATCGGATGACCTGTGATCACATTTTCCTTAAGACCCATCATGTCGTCTGTTTTACCCTGAATAGCTGCAGAAGAAAGCACTTTCGTTGTTTCCTGGAACGAAGCAGCCGAAATCCAGCTCTGTGTTCCAAGGGAAGCCTTTGTGATACCCAATAACATGGGCGCTGAGGTTGCCGAATGTGCATCACGGAATTCTGCCAGTTTTTTATCGTTGCGGCGCAGGATTGAATTTTCTTCGCGCACTTCACGCAAACTCACAATCTGCCCTGGTTTCAGTTTAGTAGATTCACCTGCTTCAGTAATTACTTTTTTGTCGAAGATCCAGTCGTTCTCATCCAGGAATTCAATCTTGTCAACGGTTTCATCTTCAAGAAAACGCGTATCTCCCGGATCCACAATATTAAGTTTACGCATCATCTGTCTCACGATAACTTCAATGTGTTTGTCATTGATCTTCACACCCTGCAAACGATATACTTCCTGGATTTCATTCACCACATATTCCTGAACGGCAAATGGTCCCTTGATGGCAAGTATGTCGGCTGGTGCAACCTGTCCGTCAGACAGCTGGGCACCGGCTTTAATAAAGTCGCCATCCTGAGCAAGGATCTGACGTGTAAGCGGAACCAGGTATTTCTTGACTATACCGTCTTTGGCTTCTACAATGATTTCGCGGTTACCTCTCTTAATATTTCCAAAAGCAACTACTCCATCAATTTCAGAAACAACGGCCGGGTTGCCTGGATTTCTCGCTTCAAATAATTCCGTAACCCGTGGAAGACCACCCGTGATATCACGAAGTTTTCCAAGCACGCGCGGAATTTTTACAATTACCTGTCCGCCGCGTACTTCATCACCTTCTTCCATAATGATATGGCTTCCGACAGGCAGATTATAGTTTTTAATTTCTTTGCTGCCTTCCACAACAATACCTGGAATTTTTGTCTTATCCTTTGTATCGATTACCACTTTTTCGCGGTGACCCGTTTGTTCATCCGCTTCTTCACGATAGGTAATGCCTTCGATTACATTTTCAAATTTCAGCTTACCACTAATTTCGCTGATAACAACATTATTGAACGGATCCCATGTACAGATCACGTCGCCCTTGGATACTTTCTGACCGTCTTTAACAGTCAGTGTTGCTCCATATGGTACGTTATTGGTGATTAACAGACGATCGTTCTTCACATCCATAATCCTTACTTCTCCCGTACGACCGATTACAACAGGCACTTTTGTACCATCATTATTTTCAGCCAGTACAGTTCTCAATCCATCGAACTGGATCGTTCCGTCGAACTTTGCCATGAGGGAAGATTCTACTGATGCAGAACCAGCAACACCACCCACGTGGAAGGTACGCAGCGTAAGCTGTGTACCCGGCTCACCGATTGACTGTGCAGCGATGATTCCAACTGCATCACCTTTCTGAGCGGTATAACCAGTAGCAAGATTCTTTCCATAACATTTTACGCAAACACCTCTTTTGCTTTCGCAGGTAAGTACTGAACGTATTTCAACAGTTTCAATTCCGGCTTCTTCAATTTTTTTTGCAACTTCTTCCGTAATCTCTATGCCCCCATTGGCGATGATCTTATCATTTGCAGGATCATATACATCATGAAGGGAAACGCGACCCAGAATACGATCATATAAAGGTTCTACAATATCTTCATTATCCTTCAATGCCGTAGTGGCAATACCTCTTAAAGTTCCACAATCTTCTTCCTTGATTACAACATCCTGGGCAACGTCAACGAGACGACGGGTCAGGTAACCGGCATCGGCTGTTTTGAGGGCCGTATCCGCGAGACCTTTACGTGCACCATGAGTTGAAATAAAATAATCAAGCACATTCAGACCGCCTTTAAAATTCGAAAGAATCGGGTTCTCAATGATTTCACTTCCTGTAGATCCGGACTTCCTGGGTTTGGCCATCAGTCCGCGAATACCAGCCAGCTGTTTAATCTGCTGTTTGGATCCACGGGCACCTGAATCGAGCATCATATAAACAGAGTTGAATCCCTGCTTGTCAGAGCTAAGTTCCCGGATCAGGGTTTCTGTGATCCTGGTATCCACGCGTGACCATATATCCACGATCTGATTATATCTTTCATTATTTGTTATCAGACCTGTATTATAATTATCCCATACTTCATCCACTTCCCCTTTCGCATTCACCAGCAATTCTTCCTTGGTATCCGGGATGATAAGGTCATTAATACTGAATGATAATCCTCCGCGGAAAGCCATGCGGAATCCCAGTGTTTTAATATCATCAAGGAACTTAGCCGTCTTTGGAACATTGGTCCATTTGATAATATTACCAATTATCTCACGAAGCGATTTCTTTGTGAGCAGCTGGTTTACAAAACCAACTTCAGCTGGTGTATGCTGATTGAAAAGTACGCGACCTACCGTGGTCTCGAGTAATTTCTTTTCAAGAACATCATGTTCATTTCTTACATTCACCTTTACCTTGATGTAAGCATGCAGGTCAAGCTGCCCTTCGTTATAAGCGATAATCACTTCTTCAGGACTGTAAAAAGCTTTTCCTTCACCTTTTACTTTTTCTGTTGAAGTAGATTTTTTCCCTTTAGTTATATAATATAATCCCAGAACCATGTCCTGAGAAGGAAGTGTAATGGGCGTACCATTCTGTGGATTCAGGATATTATGGCTGGAAAGCATCAATAACTGGGCTTCCAGTACGGCAGCACTGCTTAGCGGAACATGCACCGCCATCTGATCACCATCGAAGTCGGCATTAAACGCAGTACATACGAGTGGGTGCAACTGAATAGCCTTTCCTTCGATCAGTTTCGGCTGAAATGCCTGGATTGACAGACGGTGAAGTGTCGGGGCACGATTCAGCATCACCGGATGACCCTTCAGTATATTTTCAAGGATATCCCATACGATGGCTTCTTTGCGGTCAACCAGTTTGCGTGCTGATTTCACCGTTTTCACAATACCCCTTTCAATAAGTTTACGAATGATAAACGGTTTGAAAAGTTCAGCAGCCATATCCTTAGGCAATCCGCACTCATGCAATTTTAATTCAGGACCAACGACAATTACAGAACGACCGGAATAATCAACGCGTTTTCCGAGCAGGTTCTGACGGAATCTACCCTGTTTTCCTTTAAGCACATCGCTCAATGATTTCAGCGCCCTTCCACCCTCTGCTTTAACGGCATTGGATTTACGGCTGTTATCAAAAAGAGAATCGATGGCTTCCTGCAGCATTCTTTTTTCGTTACGCAGGATCACTTCCGGTGCCTTGATTTCCAGCAAACGTTTTAATCGATTGTTGCGGATTATCACGCGACGATACAGATCATTTAAATCTGATGAAGCAAAACGACCTCCGTCTAATGGTACAAGCGGACGCAATTCAGGCGGAATAACAGGAATATATTGCATAACCATCCATTCAGGACGGTTTGTAATTCTTGTATTTGCATCCCGGAAACTTTCGACCACACTTAAACGTTTTAATGCGTCTGCTTTCCGTTGCTGTGAAGTTTCATTAGCAGCAGCAGCACGAAGATCAAAACTCAGCTGATCCAGGTCAATGCGCTGGAGCAGATCATGCACAGCTTCAGCACCCATCTTCGCAATGAACTTTGTCGGATCATCGTCGGGCAGGTATTGATTGTCCTTTGGAAGTGTTTCAAGAATTTCAAGGTATTCTTCTTCCGTCAGCAGGTCGCCCTGGTTCTGGTTTTTATCTGCACGAATACCGGACTGGATCACGACGTATCTTTCATAATACACAATGCTCTCCAACTTCTTTGAACTCATACCCAGCAGGTAACCGGTTTTGTTCGGAAGACTTTTGAAATACCATATGTGAACAACCGGTACAACAAGCTTGATATGTCCCATACGTTCCCGGCGAACCTTCTTTTCAGTTACTTCCACACCACAGCGGTCACATACAATCCCTTTGTAACGGATCCTTTTATATTTTCCGCAGGCACATTCGTAATCCTTAACGGGTCCGAATATGCGCTCACAAAACAAACCATCCCTTTCAGGTTTATAGGTCCTGTAGTTTATGGTTTCAGGCTTTAAAACCTCTCCATAAGATCTTTCCAGAATGGAATCGGGAGAAGCAAGCCCGATGGTAATTTTAGAGAAAGTGGCTTTGGGACGATTTTCTTTTTTAATAGCCATATGTTAATATCAGGTTTTTAAAAGATAAGTTACCACCCATGCATTTACAAAGCAGTTTAAAACAGAGTGAATTCACCCCTTTTCGCAACTTACTTTGTTGAAAATCAATAATTTACAGAGAAAATGATTCTGAAAATGCCAGCATAAGGAGGGCAAAGGTACGTGCTTTGTATTAATTTACCAAGATATGGTATCCATACCCTGTGGGTAATTTATACCCTCTGAACAGGGTCATTTCTTAAACTTTTTTCAAGGTCTGCATAGTAAAAAGCGATCGTCAGCAGAGAAAATAATAAATAAGGTGTGAGATAACGCTCTTCATAAAAAGGGTAAAGAAGAAACCGGACGAATACTATGGCACAAACTGCATAAAAAATATAATTCACTTCCTGTTTCCAGCTGAATCCCCGGCTGAGTCCGGAAAATATAAAGAGAACAAACAGGTACATAAAAAAAGATCCCGGAATAACATAAAAGTAAAGTCTTATGCTTTTTATATACTGTCCTGGTGGTTCTGAAAAATTGGGATCCATAAACCAAAGAAAATGATGGGTTGAACTCAGGTTCACCATCAGGGCTATCCCTATAAGCCCAAGAGACATCATGATATATTTTTTTGTACCCAGTTTATTTGTAAAACTTCCAACTGGCCATTTCCATAATGCGAATAGAAATATCAATTCCGAAACCACATTATCAAGACGGGTACAGATTGCCAGCATAAAAAGAGAATACCAAAGAATTTTACTTCTTTCATAGTAAATCAGAAAAACTGCATTCAGTAATATGAAACAGGATATGGAATCCGGCGTAGAAAGTCTGGCCAGCAGGAGTGTCGGGAAAATCAACATGCAGGCCATACCAGCCAGAAAAGTTTTCACCGGATCCAGACGTTTTATTGCTACCTGCCAGATACTGAGCCCGATCAGAAAATAGCAAAGCAACGAAGGGACAAGTGTTGCGTGGATATAGGAAAATCCTAATTTGTGAAAAGCCAAAACCAGTAATACATAAAGAGGTTTGATCCTGTACCTTTCGAATATCATCGGATCAGCGCTGCTGATCCTGTCTGCATGATCCTGATATTCTCCTGCAGGAAGTTCAAGCTGAAGAACTTCTTTTGTCCTGTCAACAACACCCTCCATAGAGCCCTGTTCTTTTTCTATAACAAGCGCAATGTAAAATGGCATATCTCCATTATGTCCCGGGAATCTTGATAAATAAAATGTTACAGAGCAAAGAAAAAGAATATAAAAAAGGAATGCGTTTCTGGAAAACATAATTTAAAATTTTGGCTGCGGCACTACCTGTTCCTTTTTTAACAGCTCACCATTCCTTTCAAGAAACTTTTCCCTGATTATTTCCTGAACCGGAACGTTTCTTATCTTGCTTTCAAGCCAGGAAATAATATCCAGATAAACAAAAGCACGTGTCTCGAAACGATTTTTTTCATAGGTCTTAAGTCTTTCCAAAAGTTTCGGGAATTCAGGTTTTAGTTTTGATGGTTCCAGTTTAAAGGATTTTCTCAGAAAACGGAATATTTCTTCTTCCACTTTACTCAGGTTTTCCATTTTGGCCATGAACCTGTAAACCGATTTGATCAGGTACTCCAATAAATTTTCATTCCCTAATTCATAGTGTGCAATCAGATGCAGTAATCTTGAATAACACTGCAGATCTGTCCGCAGATCCATCTTCCAGTTAATGATCTTATTTAGATATTTAATGGTATGCTCATAATCACCGCTGCCAAAAAAGAGGCTGGCAAATTTGTAATAGAAAATAAGAATCCGGTGCCTGTCCAGATAGATTTCATATTCCTTAAGTTTTTCTTCTATATAAGGAACCAGAGCCAGTCCTTCTGTAAAAGTACCGTCAATAAAATGCTGATTGATTTTGGCAATATGCAGATAAACGAAAGTTTGAATCCGGTTGTTATCATTTTCCTGGACTGCTTCCGAATGAAAGAATTTTTCAAATCTATAGAGTGTTTCCAGAAATTTTGGATAGTTCAGCAGGTCGAAATGTGCGCCCAGCAGGTTATGCATGCCTTTAATATAGTGAGCAGTTTCTATCAGGATCATCGCAGGTTCTTTATCAAATAATTCCACCCATCGATGTGTATATCGGTAGTAGGATAGAAAATCCTGTCCGATAAAAGCAAACCAGCTATAACTCTGATACAGGTAAAGATTTTCATAGAATCCATTCACAGCGGGCAGCTTTGCAGGCAGTCTGGATTCGAAGAATTCTTTCACGGCGATTTCATCTTTTTCATTCCGGGCAACGCCATGCTGAATATACCAGCCGTATAACTGAAGCGAAAGACTGGAGAGGGCACCTGCCAGGAGAATCTGTTCATTCACAGCCTGCATTTCAGCAGCCAGTTTTCCGGCCCTGTCCTGCATGCTACGTGTAATATGAAGTGCCTCGATTTTTTGTTCAAAGAAAAGGGTCTCGAGTAAATAACTGTACTGATGATATTCGCGGCCTATTTCCTTGATTCTGTCAAGCACTTTCAGACTTTGCAGATACAGTCCCTGGTTATAAAGGATTTCTGCATAATCCAACTGTTCGTGCAACTGGATAAAAATATTATTCTCTCCCCGTATAAGCCGGAGGCTGGAAAGAATCTGTTTATACAGGTGTGCTTTAACATTTGAAAGCTGCTGTTTACTTAACCGCTTGTTTTTCTTCAAAAGCTCCATTTCATCGTACACATCCATTTTATCCAATGCATCGAATAAATAAATGATTTTCAGGTCCTCAGAAGCCGTATTTCGCTTAACATACAGCTTGAAATTCCTTTTCTCAGACTTTTTCAGAGATTTAACAAGTTGAAACAAGGTATCTGATGAGCGGTTGGGCATCGTAATTTAAATCGTTTAAATTGAGTACTGGCGCGGGTTTCAGCGGTCGAAACCCCGTTTCCGGGCTGTAATTCCAACGGGATTTTGATTTGCGTACTGAATCAAACAAAAATAACTTCGAATCAACTCATTTCCCAAAACGATATGAAATCCGATAAAATTTACATTTTCGATACAACCCTGCGGGATGGGGAGCAGGTTCCGGGCTGTAAACTGAATACCAAGGAAAAGCTGGAACTGGCCTTGGAATTGGAACATCTGGGGGTAGATATTATCGAAGCAGGTTTCCCGGTATCCAGTCCGGGGGATTTTCATTCTGTTGAAGAGATTTCAAAAGTGGTTCGTCATGCCAGCGTATGTGCGCTGAGCCGTGCCGTAAAAGCTGATATTGAAGTAGCCGCCGATGCCTTGAAGAAGGCTAAACATCCGCGGATCCATACCGGCATAGGAACTTCGGACTTTCATATCAAATCCAAATTCAATTCCAACCGCGAAGAGATCATTGAAAGAGCCATTCAGGCTGTAAAATGGGCGAAGAATCTCGTGGAAGACGTAGAGTTTTATGCTGAAGATGCCGGCCGAACGGAAAACGCATATTTAGCCCGTGTAATCGAAGCAGTAATTAAAGCCGGTGCCACCGTTGTAAATATTCCCGACACTACGGGATACTGCCTTCCCCATCAGTACGGAGAAAAAATAGCCTACCTTGTTAACCACGTTAAAAATATAGACAAAGCCATCATATCATGTCATTGTCATAATGACCTTGGACTCGCAACGGCAAATTCCATATCGGGTATCATTGCCGGCGCGCGACAAATAGAATGTACCATTAACGGCCTGGGTGAAAGAGCCGGTAATACAGCCCTCGAAGAAGTGGTCATGATCATCCGTCAGCACCAGGATTTAGGATTTAAAACAAACATTAAAACCCAGTCACTGAATCCGATGAGCCGGCTGGTTGCAGATACCATGCGCATGGCGGTTCAACCCAATAAAGCCATTGTTGGGGCAAATGCTTTCTCACATTCTTCAGGGATTCACCAGGACGGGTTCCTGAAAGACGCGCTGACTTATGAAATAATAAATCCTGATGAAGTAGGCGCAGATGGTTCCAAGATTGTACTAACTGCCCGCAGCGGCCGCAGTGCACTTGCCCACCGTTTCAGGATAATCGGTTATGAATTTACACGTAATGAAATTGATGCCCTCTATATTGAATTTCTTCGGATGGCCGATACGAAAAAAGAAGTGGGTGAAGAAGATTTACATGCATTAGCCAAAGTTTCTGTGAGTGCCTGATAATATTTAAATCTGCCTGCAGTCTCCCGTCACATGCGGGAAAGCAGCGAAGAAATAATTTATGAAACAAAAAACTCTTTTCGAAAAAATCTGGGATCCTCATGTAGTAAAGACTATTGAGGAAGGTCCCGCAGTTTTATATATCGACAAGCATCTTATACATGAAGTCACCAGCCCCCAGGCATTCAAAGGACTTGATGACAGGGGACTTCCGGTATTTCGTCCGAAACAAATCATTGCAACTGCAGATCATAATGTGCCTACCGAAAATCAGCATCTGCCCATTAAGGAAGCTCTTTCACGGCTCCAGGTAGATACGCTCGAAAAAAACTGTAAAAGATTTGGTATCGAACTATACGGGTTGGGACATCCTTACCAGGGTATAGTGCATGTGATCGGACCTGAACTCGGTATCACTTTGCCCGGCATGACCATCGTTTGTGGTGACAGCCATACTTCTACTCACGGTGCTTTCGGAACCATCGCATTTGGTATTGGTACCAGTGAAGTTGAAATGGTGATGGCCACACAGTGTCTCATGCAAACACGTCCAAGGCTGATGCGTATCAATGTGGAAGGAAAACTGAATCCGGGTGTTTTGTCAAAAGACATCATACTCTTTATTATTTCTAAAATATCAGCCAGCGGTGCTACAGGATTTGCAGTTGAATATGCAGGTTCTGCCATCCGTAATCTTTCTATGGAAGGCCGTATGACGATTTGCAATATGAGCATTGAAATGGGTGCGCGTTGCGGTCTGATAGCTCCCGACGAAACAACTTTTGCCTATATCAAGGGAAGAAAATTTGCCCCACAGGGAGTCGAATGGGATAAATCACTGGCTTTTTGGAAAACTCTTTTTACAGATAATAAAGCGGAATTTGATGTAGAAATTGATATTGATGCATCGGAAATAGAACCTATGATCACATACGGAACGAATCCGGGCATGGGCATTGGAATTTCAGGACATGTTCCCAACCTTCGGGATGTAGATGAAAAAGAAAAACTCTCTTTTGAAAAATCACTTTTGTATATGGGACTTGAACCCGGCATGGGCATCAAGGGAAAAAAAGTTGATTATGTTTTTATCGGTAGTTGTACAAACAGCCGGATTGAAGACCTGCGCCTGGTAGCTTCATTTGTAAAAGGAAAACAAAAAGCAAAAGATGTACAGGTATGGATCGTTCCCGGCAGTAAGCAGGTTGAAAAACAAGCGCATCAGGAAGGCATCGATAAAATATTTGAGGACGCAGGATTCCTGCTTCGTCAGCCCGGATGCTCGGCATGCCTGGGAATGAATGAAGATAAAATTCCAGCCGGTAAATATTGCATATCTACCAGCAACAGGAATTTCGAGGGCCGGCAGGGACCGAATGCAAGGACATTTTTAACCAGTCCGCTGACGGCAGCGGCTGCCGCTATCACTGGCAGAGTTTCGGATGTGAGAGAACTTATTTGAGTATGGGAACACGAGAGTATGGGAGTATGGGAGTATGGGAGTATGGGAATTAAAAAAACTAATAATAAATTAAAATACAAATGGGAAATGATATGAGTCTGGATATGAAAAATTCTTGTGAAGAATGCAATAATATCTCCCATACTCCCATACTCCCATACTCCCATACTTTAGTTAGATGAAATCAATAAATAAAATACTAAGCTCCGCTGTGCCACTTAATATCGAAAACATCGATACCGACCAGATTATTCCTGCACGCTTTCTTAAAGCAACCAGCAGGGATGGATTTGGAAAAAATCTTTTTCGCGACTGGCGATATGAAAATGATGATGAAAATAAACCGAGAAAGGAATTTTCATTGAATGATTCCAGGTACTCCGGAAAAATCCTGGTAGCAGGCAAAAATTTCGGCTGCGGTTCTTCACGTGAACATGCCGCCTGGGCCATCAAAGACTATGGTTTCGATGTAGTTGTCAGTAGCTTTTTTGCCGACATCTTTAAAAATAATGCGCTTAATAATTTTTGCCTGCCCGTAACAGTCAGCGAAGATTTTCTGAAAGAAATATTTGATGCCATCAGCCGGGAAGCATCAATTATTATCGCCGTGGATCTCGAAAATCAGACCATCAGCTTTTCGGGAAGAGACAAGAAAACATTAAAATCATCATTCGAGATCAGCCACTATAAAAAAACATGTCTGCTAAATGGTTATGACGACATTGATTACCTGCTGAGCATGAAAGAAGAAATTACCGCGTTCGAAAATAAACCGCTCACCCACCCGAATACTATATGAAAAAAAACATTGTTGTTATTGAAGGAGACGGAATCGGACCTGAAGTCACCCGTCAGTCTGTCAAGGTACTCAATGCCATTGCCGAATGCTTTCATCATTCTTTTGAATACCGGTATTGCCTGATGGGCGCTATTGCAATAGACAAGACCGGCAATCCGCTACCCGATGAAACGATAACACTTGCATTGGAAAGCGATGCTATTCTGTTTGGCGCAATCGGACACCCGAAGTATGATAATGATCCTTCAGCGAAAGTGCGCCCTGAACAAGGACTCCTGAAATTGAGAAAATCCCTTCAGCTTTTTGCCAATATCCGTCCCGTAAGTACCTACCCCTCCCTTCACCACCTTTCGCCATTGAAATCAAAAAATATTGAAGGGGTGGATTTTATCATTTACCGGGAACTCACAGGTGGAATTTATTTCGGGAAGAAGGAAACAAGTGCAGACCAGTCCAGCGCTTCAGACGAGTGCATCTATAGCAGGGAAGAGATTGAACGAATTGCCCATCTTGCATTCAAAAAGGCTCTCCAGCGCAGAAAAAAATTAACCCTGGTTGATAAAGCCAATGTGCTGGAAACTTCCAGACTCTGGCGCAAAGTGGTGAAGGAAATTGCCACAGGATATCCCGGAGTAAGTCTGGACTTTTTATTTGTGGATAATGCGGCTATGCAGATCATCGTCAACCCCAAACAATTCGATGTGATACTTACGGAAAATATGTTTGGCGATATCCTTAGTGATGAAGCCAGTGTGATCAGCGGATCTCTTGGTTTACTGCCATCTGCATCCGTCGGTAATGGACCTGCGCTCTTTGAACCCATTCATGGTTCGTATCCGCAGGCAGCCGGGAAAGATATAGCCAACCCGCTGGGATCTGTTCTTTCAGCAGCTATGATGCTGGACCATTTTGAATTGCATAAGGAAGCAGCACTCGTGCGGGAAGCAGTGGAATGGACATTGATCAATGGATTTGTGACCAAAGATATAGACCCTGTAAATTTCTATTTCACAACAACGATTGGTGAACTGATCAGCGATTACCTGGTAGGAAAAATATCCGGTTCCGAGCTCAATCAGGAAAATATTGCGCTCAGGAAGTCGACAATCATTTAGTTCTTTGTTTTATAATTTGCGGTTCGTATATTCGCATTCAACAAGTCTCATGTTGCAAAGCAGTATATATAGTAAAGTTCTGATTTCCCGCCTGGTGCTGGTCATTATTATTATTATATCTGTTCTTCCAGGAGGCGGTTGATCGCGTTAAAATTTCAAAATCATTATAACGACCCGCCTCAAAAGGCGGGTTTCTTTTTTTATACAAATTATTATGGCAGAACTTAATAAATATTCCAAGACTTTAACTCAGGACGAGACACAACCCGGTGCCCAGGCAATGTATTACGCCATAGGTTTTACCGAAGACGATTTCAAAAAAGCACAGGTGGGAATTGCCAGTATGGGCTGGGATGGAAATCCATGTAATATGCACCTGAACGATCTCGCCAGCTCGGTAAAAACCAGTATCAATAAAACGAATTTGCTGGGATTGATTTTTCATACCATCGGCGTAAGTGATGGCATGAGTATGGGAACCGATGGTATGCGGTATTCCCTTGTCAGCCGGGATGTTATTGCAGACAGTATTGAAACCAACGCGGGTGCCCAATATTATGACGCGATTATTACAATTGCAGGATGTGATAAAAATATGCCGGGTTCCATAATGGCTATGGGAAGATTGAACCGGCCGGGTATTATGTTATATGGTGGTACCATCGCTCCGGGCCATTATAACGGTCAGGACCTGAATATCGTTTCAAATTTTGAAGCCCTTGGACAGAAAATCGCGGGAAACATGAGTGAGGCGGATTTCAAAGCCATTGTACGGAATAGTTGTCCGGGCGCAGGTGCCTGCGGCGGAATGTATACGGCTAATACGATGGCCTGCGCCATTGAAGCCCTGGGAATGAGCCTGCCCTATTCTTCTTCCAATCCGGCAATGAGTGAAGACAAGCAAAAAGAATGCGCCGCTATTGGTGACGCAATCAAATTATTACTTGAGAAAGACTTAAAGCCGAGAGATATCATGACACGGAAGGCATTTGAGAATGCCATTACTGTTGTGATGATACTTGGCGGATCCACTAATGCTGTGCTGCATCTGATTGCTATGGCGAAGAGCGTGGATGTTCCGCTGACACAAGATGATTTCCAGACAATCAGCAACCGGACTCCTATGCTTGCAGACTTTAAGCCAAGCGGAAAATATTTAATGGAAGACCTGCATCAGTACGGAGGTGTACCAGCTGTAATGAAATATCTGCTGAAAAATGGAATGCTTCATGGAGAATGTCTGACAGTAACAGGAAAAACAATTGCAGAAAATCTGCAGGCTGCCCCCGATCTGGATTTTAATCAGCAAAAAATAATTATGCCCCTGGACAAACCCCTCAAAGCAACCGGGCATTTGCAAATTCTCTACGGCAACCTTGCTGAGGGAGGAAGTGTGGCAAAAATTACAGGTAAAGAAGGAGAACGTTTTGAAGGAACTGCGAGAGTTTTTGACGGTGAACACGACCTGATCCGTGGAATACAATCCAGAAAAGTGCATGCAGGAGATGTCGTCGTAATCAGGAATATCGGCCCGAAAGGCGCACCAGGTATGCCTGAAATGCTAAAGCCAACCGGGGCAATTATCGGAGCCGGTCTTGGTAAAACGGTTGCACTTATTACCGACGCAAGATTCAGCGGAGGTACACATGGATTCGTTGTAGGACATATTACGCCTGAAGCATATGAAGGAGGACTGCTCAGCCTGGTAGAAGATAATGATATCATCGAAATTGATGCACTCAAAAATTCCATTACATTAAAAGTGAAGGATGAAGTAATTGCAGAAAGACGAAAAAAATGGAAAAAACCTGCGCCTAAGGCGACAAAAGGAGTGTTGTTCAAATACGCGCAGGTCGTGAAAGATGCTTCGCAGGGTTGTGTCACCGACGAGGCATAAAAGAAAGTATGGGAGTATGGGAGTATGGGAGTATGGGATTGAAACTCAATAACGGTCAACGGTCAACGGTCAACGGTCAACGGTCAACGGTCAACGATTTTAAAGTGAATCTTAAATAAGAAAATATATGGAAACGCTCGAAGTGAAAAAAGATAAAATCGCCAAGACAAAACATGTCGTTCGGAAATTATCCGGCTCAGCTGCTTTGCTGGAAGTGTTTCTTTTAGAAAATGTGGATACTATTTTCGGATATCCGGGTGGAGCCATCATGCCTATTTATGATGCACTATACGACTATCAGCAAAAAATGAATCATGTGCTTGTCCGTCATGAACAGGGCGCCATCCATGCTGCACAGGGTTATGCAAGGACTTCAGGGAAAACAGGAATTGTTTTTGCAACAAGCGGACCCGGTGCGACCAACCTTGTTACCGGGCTGGCAGATGCCATGATCGACAGCACTCCCCTGGTTTGTATTACCGGTCAGGTATATGCGCATTTACTGGGAACAGATGCTTTCCAGGAAACAGATGTGATAAATATCACCACGCCTGTTACCAAGTGGAATTACCAGGTTACCGATGCAACAGAAATTCCATCTGTCCTCGCCAAAGCATTCTATATAGCAGCAAGCGGAAGGCCCGGACCTGTACTCATTGATATTACCAAAAATGCCCAGATACAGGAATTTGATTTTGAGGAATATCAGCCAAGTGAACATATACGCAGTTACAGACCCAAACCCATCGTCCGCAAAAACTTTGTGGAAGAAGCAGCAAGGCTTATAAACGATGCGAAAAAACCTTTTGTTATTTTCGGACAGGGCGTAATTCTCGGGCACGCAGAAAATGAATTTAAAAACTTCCTCGATAAATCAGGGATCCCTGCCGCATGGACAATCCTGGGGATGGGCGCCATTCCAACCAATCATCCGCTTGCAGTTGGAATGCTCGGTATGCATGGCAATTACGGACCCAATGTTTTGACAAACGATTGTGATGTATTAATTGCCGTCGGCATGCGATTCGACGATCGTGTAACCGGCCGTCTGGATAAATATGCAAAACAGGCGAAAGTTATTCACCTGGATATAGATCCGGCTGAAATTGATAAGAATGTAAAATCAACCGTTCCTGTATGGGGTGACTGCAAAGAAACCCTTCCGCTGCTTACACAGTTGATAGAAAAGAAATCACATACCGAATGGCTGCAGAAATTTAAGGATTACCAAAAGCAGGAGGATGAAAAGTGTATTTACCCGGAAATGCATCCGGCTACCGAAATCCTTTCTATGGGTGAAGTGATCGATGCACTGAATGAATTGACTGCTGGAAATGCTATCCTGGTTACAGATGTAGGTCAGCATCAGATGGTCACCTGCAGGTATGCGAAATATAATCAGTCACGCAGCAATATCACTTCGGGCGGCCTTGGCACGATGGGATTTGCCCTGCCCGCAGCCATCGGCGCAAAATACGGCGCACCAGAAAGAACTGTTATAACCATCGCAGGCGATGGTGGCTTCCAGATGACTATACAGGAGCTTGGGACCATCATGCAAACCGGACTCGATGTGAAAATAATTGTAATGAATAATCAATTCCTGGGAATGGTGCGTCAATGGCAGGAACTCTTCAACGACAAAAGATATTCCTTTGTGGATATTCAGAGCCCTGATTTTGTGGAAGTGGCAAAAGCATACAGGATCCCCGGACAAAAAGTTACAGATCGGCAGATCCTGAAACAGGCATTGAAAAACATGCTGGATCATAAAGGTGCTTACCTGCTTGAAATTATGGTTGGAAAAGAAAACAATGTATTCCCCATGGTTCCGCAGGGATGCAGTGTGAGTGAAATCAGGTTAAGCTGAGGAAAGTATGGGAGTATGGGAGTATGGGAGTGAATTTAAATATAAGGATACGGAAAACAAATTATTCATCATCGTTAAGCGTTCCGCGTTAAGTTTTTTACTTTTTAATTTTTACTTTTTACTTTTTATTTTTTATTATGCTAAAAAAAGAATTCACCATAACGGTTTACACTGAAAACCAGATCGGATTGCTCAACCGGATTGCGATCATATTCTCCAGGCGAAAGATCAATATTGAAAGTATGAACACTTCACCGTCTGAGATCGAAGGCATTCACCGTTTCACAATTGTTATCAATGAAACGGAAGAAGTTGTAAAAAAACTATGTCGCCAGATTGAAAAACAGGTGGAAGTGCTAAAAGCATATTTCAACCAGAATGATGAAATCGTATGGCAGGAACTTGCATTATATAAAGTATCGACCGACCAGATCGTGGAGAAAGTAAAAGTGGAGCGGCTCCTCAGAAAGTATGGTGCAAGGGCGGTAGTTATCCGGAAGGATTACACCGTTTTCGAAACCACAGGGCATAGGGAAGAAACCGATGGACTCCTGGAGGCATTGGAACCTTATGGAGTTATTGAATTTGTACGCAGCGCAAGGGTAGCGATTATAAATGCGAGCAGCGGTTTCCATGAAAAACTTAAAGAATTCGAACAGACTGAACCTGGTGAAGAATTGATTGAGAATGAATATCTGGATAAACAGGATGAAGTGTTTACTATGTAATAAGCTTAAAGCCCAAGGCCTAAAGCCGAAAACTTTTTAAAACTTATTAAATTTTATGAATAACCAGTAAAGCAAAAAATAATAGAAAAATATTTTCAGAAATCTAAAAAGTAGTTTTAGGCTTTAAGCTTTCGGCTTTGAGCTTTATATATAACAATTAACAATTAAAAAAATGGCACAATTAAATTTCGGAGGAGTAGTAGAAACGGTAGTAACCCGTGAAGAATTCCCGTTATCGAAAGCCCAGCAGGTACTGAAAGATGAAGTCGTGGCCGTGATAGGATACGGTGTTCAGGGACCGGGTCAGGCTTTAAACCAAAAAGATAACGGAATTAATGTAATTGTCGGTCAGCGTAAAAATTCGAAGACCTGGGATAAAGCTGTACGCGACGGATTCGTTCCCGGTAAAACACTTTTTGAAATTGAAGAAGCCCTTGAAAAAGGAACCATCATATGTTATTTACTCAGCGATGCGGCACAGATTGAATTGTGGCCAACTGTTAAAAAACATCTCACCAAAGGAAAAGCATTATACTTTTCACATGGCTTCGGCATTACGTTTAAAGAACAAACTGGCATAATACCACCAGCTGATGTGGATGTATTCCTGGTTGCTCCAAAAGGTTCAGGTACATCTTTAAGAAGAATGTTCCTTCAGGGTCGTGGCCTTAACAGCAGCTATGCCATCTTTCAGGATGCAACCGGAAAAGCTAAAGACCGCGTGATCGCACTGGGTATTGCTGTCGGTAGCGGATACCTGTTTGAAACAAATTTTAAGAAAGAAGTTTATAGCGACCTGACAGGAGAACGTGGTACACTTATGGGCGCCATCCAGGGAATCTTTGCAGCACAATATCAGGTACTGCGTGATAAAGGGCATACGCCTTCCGAAGCTTTTAATGAAACGGTTGAAGAACTAACGCAAAGTCTCATGCCCCTCGTAGCTGAAAACGGGATGGACTGGATGTATGCCAATTGTTCGACTACAGCACAACGTGGTGCTCTCGACTGGTGGAAAAAATTCCGCGACGCAACTGCCCCGGTATTCAAAGAGCTCTATGAAAGTGTGGCAGCCGGGAAAGAATCACAACGTTCCATCGATAGCAACAGTAAGCCGGACTACCGCGAAAAACTGGAAGTTGAATTAAAAGAATTACGCGAAAGTGAAATGTGGCAGGCAGGAAAAACAGTCAGAAGCCTGCGTCCCGAAAACCAACCAGCCCCGGTTCTTAAATCAGACAAGAAGCTGGCCGAAAAAGTATAATTATGGAAACATCAACACGTGCTATTTCACTGAATGTTGCCGGAGCAGCTGAAAGATTAAAAAAAGTGGTGACGAGAACACCACTGTTATTAAATCAGAACCTCTCACGGAGGTACCAGTGTAAAATTTATCTTAAACGGGAAGACTTACAAGTAGTACGTTCTTATAAAATAAGGGGCGCATACAATATGATGAGCAGTCTCTCTGATGAAATTTTGAAGAAAGGTGTTGTATGCGCCAGTGCTGGTAACCATGCACAGGGATTCGCGTATTCTTGCAAAAAACTCAATGTGAAAGGCGTTATATTCATGCCCATCATTACGCCCAAACAAAAAGTGGATCAGACCCGGATGTTCGGTGAAAATTTTGTTGAGATCAAACTCATCGGAGATACTTTCGACGATTGTGCGGTAGCAGCTAAAAAATACACCACAGAAAATCAGATGGTCTTTATACCCCCCTTTGAAGATCTGCGGATAATTGAAGGTCAGGCAACGGTGGCACTCGAAATCCTGGAAGATCTTTCGGATATCGATTTCCTTTTTGTCCCTGTCGGTGGCGGCGGCCTGGCATCAGGAACGGGCACTTACTTCAAAACCTATTCTCCCAAAACAAAAATTATCGGTCTGGAACCCGAAGGCGCACCATCCATGGCGGAAGCATTTAAAGCTGGTCATCCCGTAACGCTCGAAAAAATCGATCGCTTTGTGGACGGAGCAGCGGTAAAAAGAACAGGCGACCTGACTTTTTCCATCTGCCGTGAAATGCTCGATGCACTGGATCTTGTTCCTGAAGGCCGTATATGTACGACCATCCTGAAACTTTATAATGAAGACGCTATCGTAGTGGAACCCGCGGGCGCCATGTCCATAGCGGGACTGGAAAATAGGGCGAAAGAAATCAAAGGCAAAACAGTCGTTTGCATTGTAAGCGGCAGCAATAATGATATCGACCGGATGCCGGAAATCAAAGAAAGGTCGCTTCAATATGAAGGACTGAAACATTATTTCCTGATCCGCTTTGCGCAACGCCCAGGAGCTTTAAAGGAATTTGTGAATAACGTACTCGGTCCGAATGATGATATCACCCGTTTTGAATATATGCAGAAAACAGATAAAGAATCCGGACCTGCTGTCGTCGGCATTGAACTCGTAACCAGGGCGGATTATGAAGTGTTGTTGGAAAATATGAAAAAGTACCAGATCAATTATACGGAGATTAACAAGAATGATACTTTGTTCAGCTTGTTGGTTTGATAATTAAAAAGTAAAAATTTAAAAGGAAAAAGTAAAAATTTAAAAGGAAAAATTCAAAAGGAAAAAGTAAAAATTTAAAAGTAAAAACTAAAAAAGATAAAGATGCAGTGTGAAAATCAGAACAAGCATTATGCCTTAAGCGTTATGCCTAAAGCTTTATGCCTTATTACTTTTGAATTTTTACTTTTGAATTTTTACTTTTTACTTAACTAAATATCAGTTTTTTTATATATTTTTAAACGAATCGCTTCTTTCCTTAGAAAAATCATTTGAACACGATTGTATTGATGCCATTTCACTGCTTAACCGAAATAAATGGAACAAAATCAAGGATTATACCATCCTTCTTTTGAGCGGGATGCTTGTGGCATCGGGTTTGTCGCCAACATCAAAGGCTATAAGTCGCACCAGATCATCTCTGATGCGCTGACCATCCTGGAGAACATGGAGCACCGGGGTGCCTGCGGCTGCGAAAGTAATACCGGAGACGGCGCTGGAATTATGATCCAGACCCCGCATGAATTCTTTTTTGATGAATGTATCCGCCTCGGTTTTCACCTGCCTGCCTATGGCAAATATGGAGTGGGAATGATCTTCTTTCCAAGAGATCTGATGCTGAAGGAAGAATGCAGGGATATTTTCAATCGTGCAGTTGATAAACTGGGACTGGAAGTACTGGGTTATCGTAAAGTACCCGTCAATCCTGACGGTATCGGTCCTACAGCCCTTTCTGTTGAACCGGATATCGAGCAGGTTTTCATTGCCAGTCCCGATCATATCAGTGATCCGGAAGAATTTGAACGCAAGCTCTTCATCCTCCGTAATTATGCAAGCCATACCATTCAGAATTCAGTAAAGAAAGACCCGATAGGGTTCTACCTCGCATCGCTTTCTTACAAAACCGTTGTATATAAAGGTCAGCTCACCAGTTTGCAGGTGAGGAATTATTTTCCTGATCTGAATAATAACCGTATCGTATCTGCATTCGGGCTTATACATTCCCGTTTTGCCACGAATACCTTTCCTTCCTGGAAACTCGCACAACCATTCCGGTACATCGCCCATAACGGTGAGATAAATACCGTACAGGGAAACCTGAACTGGCTGAAGACAAGTGAAAAAGGATTTGAATCCCCTTTCTTTTCCAAAGAAGAAATGGAAATGCTTCTCCCGCTGATAACTGATGGTCAGTCAGATTCTGCCTGCCTCGATAATATGATTGAACTGCTGCTTCTCTGCGGCCGTTCGTTACCTCACGTGATGATGATGCTAATTCCGGAAGCCTGGGATGAAAACGATCACATGGACCCGGTGAAGAAAGCTTTCTATGAATTCCATGCCTCACTGATGGAGCCATGGGATGGCCCGGCTTCTATTTCTTTTACGGATGGAAAAATGATTGGCGCTACCCTGGACAGGAATGGACTCCGTCCTTCACGTTATTGTGTAACCACAGATGACCGGGTTATCATGGCATCTGAAACAGGCGTGCTTCCCATTGAACAAAAAATGATCCGTGAGAAAGGAAGACTACAGCCTGGTAAAATGTTTGTGGTGGATATGGAACAGGGAAGGATCATCAGCGATGATGAATTAAAGAATAAAATCTGCTCTTCCAAACCTTACGCAGAATGGCTGAACAAATACAAAATACGTTTGGAGGAATTGCCGGAACCTCGCGTGCTGTTTACTGAGCTTCACCACGATCAGATATTTAAATACCAGAAAGCTTTCGGATATACGACAGAAGATATTGAGTCCATCATCACGCCGATGGCAGTCGACGGTAAGGAACCGGTAGGTTCCATGGGATCGGATATTCCATTGGCCTGCTTAGTGATGAACCGCAACACCTCAGCAGTTATTTCAAACAATTATTCGCGCAGGTTACCAATCCGCCTATCGATCCGATACGTGAAAGACTGGTCATGTCGCTGGCAACCTTTGCTGGAAATAATGGGAACCTCCTGGTGGAAGATCCATTGGCCTGCCATTGTGTTGCATTGAAACATCCTGTGCTTACCAACCATGAACTTGAAAAGATCCGTAGTATTGATACCGGTATCTTTCAGGCTAAAACATTACAATTATATTTCAGGGCTGATGGAAAGCCCGGCTCTTTACAGGCCGGTGTGGAAAGACTCTGCCGTTATGCAGTCGATGCTGCATTAGATGGATTTGAAGTTTTGATTTTGTCAGACCGCGCCATAGATTCAGATCATTCGCCGATACCAACCCTTCTTGCCACAGCTGCGGTTCATCACCATCTTATAAGAAAAGGATTGCGCGGACAGGTTGGAATCATCGTAGAAGCGGGTGATGTCTGGGAAGTTCACCACTACGCCTGCCTCATTGGATTCGGAGCAACAGCCATCAATCCTTACCTAGCCCTTGCTACTATACATGATGCACGCATTACGGGGAAATTGCAAACAGATCTGAATCCGGATCAGCTCAGAAAAAATTATGTGAAGGCCGTAAACGATGGATTGCTGAAAGTATTCTCCAAGATGGGAATTTCCACGTTACAGTCATATCAGGGCGCTCAGATTTTTGAGATCATCGGTCTCAATCATACCGTAGTGGATAAATATTTTACCGGCGCTACTTCCCGCATTGAGGGCATGGGCCTGGATGAAATTGCGAGGGAAACACTTGCAAAACATTTTTTTGCATTCAGCGGCAAAGATATTCCGATAGAACGACTTCCAACAGGCGGCGTTTACCAGTGGAAAAGAAAAGGAGAGTTCCATCTCTTCAATCCGAATACCATTCATTACCTGCAATATTCAACACATATGAACGATTATGCATCGTTCAAAAAATATTCCAAACTGGTGAATGACCAGATGGAAAAATCTGCCACCATCCGCGGAATGTTCCAGTTCAAAAGAAATCGTCCTTCCATTTCCCTGGAAGAAGTGGAACCGGAAGAAAATATCCTTAAAAGATTTGCAACAGGTGCAATGAGCTTTGGATCTATTTCTCATGAAGCTCATTCAACCCTGGCAATTGCTATGAACAGGATCGGCGCGAAAAGTAATACGGGAGAAGGCGGTGAAGACGAATTCCGTTTCGAACCCCTCGAAAACGGCGATTCCATGCGCTCTGCAATTAAACAGGTCGCATCTGCACGCTTTGGTGTGACAAGCTATTATCTCACACAGGCAGATGAGTTGCAGATTAAAATGGCACAGGGTGCAAAACCCGGTGAAGGCGGACAGTTACCAGGTCATAAAGTTGATGAATGGATTGGGAAAGTCAGACATTCTACACCCGGGGTAGGATTAATATCTCCTCCTCCGCATCACGATATTTATTCCATCGAAGATCTGGCCCAATTGATATTTGATCTGAAGAATGCAAATCGTAAAGCAAGGATCAGTGTAAAGCTTGTTTCAAAAGCAGGCGTTGGAACCATTGCAGCAGGTGTTGCCAAAGCAAAATCAGATGTTATCCTGATCTCGGGACATGATGGCGGAACGGGTGCATCACCCATTAGTTCCATTCGACATGCCGGACTTCCATGGGAGCTGGGAGCCGAATCGCATCAGACATTAGTCAAAAATAAATTACGCAGTCGTGTAGTTTTGCAAACCGACGGACAATTAAAAACAGGACGTGATATTGCCATTGCTACTTTACTGGGTGCTGAGGAATGGGGTGTGGCATCGGCGGCCCTCGTGGTGGAAGGTTGTATCATGATGCGGAAATGTCATATGAATACCTGTCCGGTAGGTGTAGCCACACAGGATCCGGAATTGAGAAAACGTTTTGCAGGTAATGCAGATCATGTGGTGAACCTGTTTAAATTCCTGACAAGGGAATTAAGGGAAATCATGGCAGAGCTTGGCTTCCGCACGATCGAAGAAATGGTGGGTCAGGTTGAATGCATTGAAGTAAATGACAATCATAAACACTGGAAAACGAAAAAATTAAATCTTTCACCGATCCTTTACAAGGAGCGGGCTTCCATGTACACTGGTATTCATCATATGGAGGACCAGGACCATGGACTCGATGATGTGCTTGACTGGAAACTGCTGGAAGCAGCGAAACCTGCAATCGAATCAGGGCAAAAGATCTTTGCATCATTTAAGGTGAAAAATACAGACCGTACCATCGGCACCATTCTTTCCAATGAAATTTCCAAAGCATACAAAGCAAAAGGACTTCCAGCCGACAGCATACATTTTAAACTGACAGGAACCGCGGGGCAAAGTTTTGGAGCATTCAACACCCATGGAGTAACACTGGAACTGGAAGGTGATGCAAATGACTATTTCGGCAAGGGATTATCCGGCGCTCGTCTTATCGTATACCCTGCACCTGATGCGGGATTTGTTCCTGAAGAAAATTTCATCATCGGAAATGTGGCATTCTATGGCGCGACTTCAGGCGAAGCATTCATTCGTGGAAAAGCAGGTGAAAGATTTGCCGTTCGCAATTCCGGTGCAAACGCTGTTGTGGAAGGCATCGGAGATCATGGCTGTGAATATATGACGGGAGGAAGAGTTGTGATCCTCGGATCTACCGGTCGCAATTTTGCAGCTGGCATGAGTGGTGGAATTGCCTATGTCTATGATGTAGATGGAAAATTTTCTTCGCTCTGTAATATGGATATGATAGACCTGGATCCATTGAATGAAGAAGACCTGAGGGAAATAAAAGAAATGATTTCCCGCCACTATACGTATACAGGAAGTATCGTTGCGAAATTTGTGCTGGAAGATTTCGAAAACCAGCAGCGCAACTTTATTAAAGTGTTTCCAAAAAGGTATTATCTGAAAAGAAAGCCCGTGTAGGCGTCAATTCCTGAATTATAAATTTTAAGAACTAAGCAATGGGTAAACCAACAGGGTTTCTGGAATACAAACGTGAACTTCCTTCCAAACGTCCGGTTCAGGAAAGAAGAAAAGATTATAATGAGTTCATAAATAAATATGAGCCGGAACAATTGAACAAGCAATCTGCCCGCTGCATGAATTGTGGTATCCCGTTTTGTCACCATGGTTGTCCGCTGGGTAATGTGATTCCCGAATTCAATGACGCGGTTTACCGCAAAGCATGGCAGGACGCATATGATATCCTGATATCAACAAATAATTTTCCTGAATTTACCGGGAGAATTTGTCCGGCTCCCTGTGAAACCAGTTGTGTATTGGGAATCAATCAGCCGGCAGTAACGATTGAAGAAATCGAAAAACATATCATTGAAATTGCATTTGAGAAAGGATTTGTAAAAGCAAAACAACCCAATCTCCGCACCGGAAAAAATATTGCTGTTGTAGGATCAGGGCCTGCAGGACTTGCTGCTGCTGCTCAGTTAAATTCTGCCGGACATATCGTAACAGTTTTTGAAAGAGACGATGCACCCGGAGGTTTATTACGATATGGCATTCCGGATTTTAAACTTGAGAAATGGATTATCGATCGCAGGATAAATATTCTTGTACTGGAAGGAATTAATTTCCGTTGCAATATCAATGTAGGTGTGGATATAAGCATTAATGAACTGATGCGTGATTTCCATGCCATCGTACTTTGTGGCGGATCCACCATTCCAAGAGACCTGCCGGTTCCCGGCAGAGATTTGAAAGGAATTTATTTTGCGATGGATTTTCTGAAACAGCAGAACCAAAGGGTGAGTGGTATTCCGGTATCTGAGGAAGACATATTTGCAACTGGTAAAAACGTGATCGTAATTGGCGGTGGTGATACTGGCAGCGATTGCGTGGGAACTTCCAACCGTCATGATGCAAAACTGATTACACAATTTGAATTACTTCCCCAGCCGCCGAAGGATAGGACATCCTTTATGCCGTGGCCTACATATCCAATGATAATGAAAACGACTTCTTCGCACGAAGAAGGATGTGAAAGACAATGGGCCATGGCAACAAAGGAATTTATTGGTGATGAAAATGGAAATCTGAAAGCACTCAAGATTGTTCAATTAGAATGGAAGATGACGGAAGACGGACGGCCGGCAAGATTCGTGGAAGTAGCGGGAACAGATCAGGTCATTCCCTGCGAACTCGCATTACTAGCCATGGGATTTGTGCATCCGCAGCAGGAAGGTTTGGTAAATGATCTTGGAGTCGAACTCGATGAACGGGGAAATGTAAAAGCCAGTGAGAAATCATATCAGACCAATGTTGAAAAAATATTTTCTGCAGGAGATATGCGCCGCGGCCAGTCGCTCGTCGTATGGGCTATCAGTGAAGGCCGCGAATGCGCCCGCAAGGTTGACGAATTTCTTATGGGGAGCTCCTTACTTGAAACCAGGGATCATTCGCTGATTGGAGTAACTTTCTAAGCTTAAAGCTTAAAGCCTAAAGCCTAAAACTTTTTTTTGGATCACTGATAATAATTCTTAATTACTTTTTATTTTATCGATTTATTTATAAAAAGTTTTAGGCTTTGAGCTTTGGGCTTTAGGCTTAGAAGAAGTTTTGGACTTTGAGCTTTAGGCTTTAGGCTAGTATTTAATTCATATCTTGTAGCACTAACTTTCCCGTTTGCAAAAAAATCTCTTCACGAGACCTATCAATATTCTTTTCCTGGTACTTCCTTCGGGAATTAATATGGGTTTTGCGACGGTTACACTTCCCTATCTTTTAACTCATTCCGGTTTTTCTGTGGCACATACAGCAGGTATTGTTGCATTGGGAGCTTCGGCAAGCCTCTGGCGTTTCGCGGCTGGCCCGGTGACAGATCTTACACTCAGCCTGAAAAAATGGTACACAATTGCTGTAATAGTTTCTGTTATATCTATACTTCTACTTTGTGTGACTCCCTTTACAATGAAAGGAGCCATTTTACTTACAGTAATTTATTTTATATCTCAAATTGCGGCTAACCTTGTCCTTTTACCCGTAGGTGGAATTATGGCTCATCGCATAGAGCCAAATAAAAAAGGGCGTGCTGCAGGCTGGTATCAGGCAGGTAATCTCGGAGGTGTTGGTTTAGGAGGTGGTGCAGGTCTTTGGCTGGCTACGCATTATAATATTCTTGCAGCAGGCCTCGTTTTATCGGCTGTTTCCCTCCTGAGCGCTGTAATTATTTTAATGATAAGAGACGTTCATCATGAAAAAGATAAACATCTGATATCCGAATTAATGAGTATGGGAAAGGATATTCTTACCATGATCCGTGTTCCCGTTATTTTATTTGTCATCATTTTACTATGCATGCCCATTGGAACGGGTGCGGCAACTAATTTATGGTCGGCCATTGCTGCTGATTGGAAAACAAATGCAGACACCGTTGCGCTGGTTACCGGATTACTCAGCGGGCTGGTCAGTGCATTGGGTTGTATGTCGGGAGGTTTTATTGCTGACAAATGGGGCAACTGGGTTGCATATTTGGGCGCAGGGCTTATATGTGCATTCGTTACCATGGTCATGGCGGTTTCACCGTTACAACCCTATGTATATGTCGGTGGAGTGCTCGCCTATGCTTTCGGGCTGGGTTTACTGAATGCCGCATTTTCATCAGTCATCCTTTTTGCCATTGGCAAAAGAAATGCATCCACTAAATATGCACTGCTTTCTTCTCTCGGAAATATTCCGGTGGTTTACATGACCGCATTTGACGGATGGGCACATGATCAATTCAACAGCAGGTTCATGCTACTTGCTGAAGCTGGTATTGGCGTGGGATTTATATTAATTTGCATTATTATTATAAATCGTTTGAAGGCAAGAAAACTGCTGATCCAGCCGGCAGATTAATTTTTAATATCAATCAGAATCAAATGCAAAAAAACATTTCAAGAAAAAATTTCCTTGCAGCCATTCCCCTGTTTGCTTCTTTACCCGGAATCTTACATACATTGAAAAAAGAGAACTACTATAAACTATCCTTCTCTACACTCGGATGTCCTGACTGGCCCTTTGATAAAATCATTGATTTTGCAAAGGCAAATAACTATGAAGGCATCGAGGTACGTGGGATTTTGAGGGAAATGGATCTGACCAAAGTTCCCGAGTTTTCTACGCCGGATGCCATTCAGGTAACTTTGAAAAAAATGAAAGACCGCGGTCTGGTATTTGTTGACCTGGGTTCATCAGCAGCGATGCATCTGCCGAAAGGAGATGAAAGAACGAAAAACCTGGATGAGGGGAAAAGATTTATCGATCTCGCCCAAAAACTTAATTGTCCGTGCATTCGGGTATTTCCCAATCAATTGCCCAAGGAACGCGACCGGCAGGAGTCGATAAATTTAATTATTGCAGGATTGCGCGAACTCGGTGATTATGCTTCTGACAAAAACGTGACTGTATTGTTGGAATCACACGGAGAGCTCATCTATAAAAAAGATCTATTGACCGTTATGGAGGGAGCTTCGAGTCCACATGTAGGACTGGTATGGGATATCTGTAATATGTGGAGCGTTACGAAGGAATCGCCTGATGAAGTGTATGCCGTTCTGAAACCTTATATAAAGCATACGCATATTAAGGACTTAAAAATTATTGATGGCAAAGAAGAATATGTATTGCTCGGCTCAGGGATTGTTCCAATCTTTCACGCTATTGATCTTTTGTATAAAAATAAATATCCTGGTTACTATAGTTTTGAATGGGAGAAATTATGGCATCCCGAAATTCTTGATCCGCAGATTGCGCTTGCAGATTATCCGGTTGCAATGAGGAAAAACTTTGAAAAGTAAAAATTCAAAAGTCAAAAGTCAAAAGTCAAAAGTCAAAAGTAAAAATTCAAAAGTAAAAATTCAAAAGTAAAAATTCAAAAGTAAAAATTCAAAATTCAAAAGTAAAAAGATGGAGGATTTGAATTCAATTGTGGAGGAAGGTTCCTCGGTATACAATATAAAGCATCGCGCTTTTTATTTTTCAAGAGATATAGTGTTATTTATAGGTAGGCAGAAATATGACCGTATTTATTTTTCGCTTTTTGATCAATTGATTCGAAGCTCCACTTCCATAGGAGCGAATCTTGTTGAAGGCATATCGGGTGCTTCAAAAAATGATTTTATCAAATTTCATGTAATCGCATTAAAATCTGCAAATGAGACAAAGTATTGGCTAAGTCTTATAAAGGAGACATTGGAACTAGATAAAGAGAGTTTATCAATTTTTCTAAAGGAAGCAAATGAAATAGCCAACATTATCGCCTCAATAATTATAAACAGTAAAAAGAATATATAATAAAATTCCTTTTTTACTTTTTACTTTTTAATTTTTAATTTTTACTTTTAAATTTTTCCTTTCCAAAAAAAA
>Ga0206982_1044_pt1 | contig 46891 bp, 43 predicted proteins | sample Alteio_BWMinCont_18_FD_153493 | JGI IMG/M metagenome (GOLD analysis project Ga0206982, IMG submission 153493) | Enriched cells from forest soil in Barre Woods Harvard Forest LTER site, Petersham, Massachusetts, United States -... | ecosystem: Environmental > Terrestrial > Soil > Temperate forest >... | reverse complement strand
TCTAACAATATAAGGTTCTGATCGGGACTGCCACCTCTTATATATAACCCGGTAGTACCCTCATTGCCAGCCTGCACACCGGGCAGCAGTTGTATGGCCTTCATTATATCGGGCTCACCCAAAAATGCCGGTAACGATTTAATAGTTTCTATAGGCAGGTCTATAGCGCTCATTTGGGTGCGCTCCTGTATAGCAGCCTGGCTGCCCTTAATGACAACCTCATTCAGCGTCCTGTTTTCTCCCAGAACAATGTTCAATTCTATATTTTTATCGCACTTAATTTTTGCAGAAAAAGGTTGGTAACCCACATACGATGCTGCTATTTCAATACTATCCTTACCAACCGGGATGGTAATAGAATAAAAGCCAAAAGTGTTGCTTGAGGTGCCTGCATGTACAACGGGCAGGAACACAATAGCGCCGGGCAAGCGCTCTCCGCTTTTTGAATCACTTACATACCCGTTAATGGTTATATGCTGTCCTGATGCACTAATTGGAAGAAATACCAGAAGTAATGCATTAACTAAGATGATCTTGTACATAGAACAATTTTGGATAACTCTAACGCAAAAAATACGCGTATAGTATTTATCTATTTCATGACGTGTCTCCTAGCAGCAATACGCTATGCCTTTATAACCCATTACCTTTGCGCATGGATTATTTCAAAAAGCTGCTCGCTTTACTTAAAACAGAGCGGGAAGAAGACCGGAAGTCTTACCAGAAACTGATTGAAACAACTTCGGTTATTGAGCGCAGGACAAGCGGATTTACATGGTACCCTATTGCTATAAAAGGAACAGAGATTACAAAGGGAGATTACATAAATGTTGAGGTTGAACGTACTACACACCAGGATATAAATCACCAGCTGCGGTTTGGGGCTTCAGCTATTCTATTCTCTAACCATGATGCTAAGAATGATAATGTAGAGGGCACCATCTCATTTCAAAGTGGCAACAGGCTAAAGATCACCTTAAAGACGGACGAGCTGCCGGAATGGGCCAGCAATGGGAAACTAGGCATAGACCTATTGTTTGATGACAATAGCTACAACGAAATGCGAAACGCATTGAAACTGGCGGATACCATCAGCGAAAATGCCACAGAGAATCACCTCATCAACGTACTCACAGGTAAAACAAAGCCTACGTTTAACACGGAACAAGCCCCGGTAGCGATACCGAAACTCAATAGTGTACAACAAGAAGCCGTGAATAAAATACTTGCCGCAAATGAACTAGCAATAGTGCATGGGCCGCCAGGTACCGGCAAAACCACAACCTTAGTACAAGCTATAAAAGCGCTTATACAACAAGACCACAAACAGATACTTGTAGTAGCTCCCAGCAATACTGCTGTGGACCTGCTGAGCGAGAAATTAGCAGATGAGGGACTGAATGTGCTGCGCGTGGGCAACCCCGCTCGTGTATCGGACAAACTGATGTCTTTGACACTGGACAGTAAAATGGGGGAACATTCTGCTATGAAGGAGATCAAGAAGCTGAAAAAACAAGCGTCTGACTTCAAAAACATGGCACATAAGTATAAACGAAGCTTTGGCAAGGCAGAACGAGACCAACGCAAAGCACTGTTTGATGAAGCCCACAAAATAATGAAAGAGGTAGGCAATACCGAACAGTATATTATGGACGACCTGGTGGCCAAAGCACAGGTAATAACAGCTACCCTAGTAGGTGCAGGTCACTATACCGTGCGCCACTTAAAGTATCATACCATTGTTATAGACGAAGCCGGGCAAGCATTAGAGCCTGCCTGCTGGATACCTATACTTAAAGCCCAGAAAGTTGTTTTGGCAGGTGACCATTGCCAGCTATCGCCCACAATAAAATCAGCAGAAGCGGCAAAGGATGGACTAAGTACTACCCTGCTTGAAAAATGCGTGGCACTGCACCCACAAGCAGTTGTACTACTTGAAGAGCAATACCGGATGAATGAACTGATCATGGGCTATTCATCGAAGGTATTTTACCAGGGAAAGCTGAAGGCACATGGCACTGTAGCTAAACATTTGCTTTTTCCGGATGATACTGCTTTAGTATTTATTGACACAGCAGGCTGCAGCTTTGATGAAAAGCAAGATGGCACAAGTACTACCAATCCTGAGGAAGCTGCTTTTTTATTCAGGCACCTGGGATTGCTGACTGCTGAACTGGACACGCATTATAAGGTCGGCAGCTTCCCGTCTATAGCCATAATAGCCCCTTACAAGCAACAGATATATGAACTATGTGAGCAACTGCTCCACTCTCCTGAGCTGCAAAAGTATAGCGATAAAATATCGGTGAATACGATTGACAGTTTCCAGGGACAGGAACGTGACATAGTATATATCAGCATGACCAGAAGTAATGCTGATGGTATAATAGGGTTTCTATCAGACATCAGACGGATGAACGTAGCCATGACCCGTGCACGCAAAAAATTGGTAGTTATTGGCGACAGTGCCACTTTATCGCGGTTGCCTTTTTATGCCGACTTTATTGCATATACAGAAGGGCTTGATGTATATAAAAGCGCCTGGGAATTTGTAAACAGCTAGCCGGGAACAATCAATTCTCGATGGCGAATTTATTCTTTAGAAATTCCTTTACGAGCGCCCATGCTTCTTTGGAAGCTTCAATATTGTAAGCAGGCTTTTCTTCATTAAAGAAGCCATGGTCTGCACTTGATATGACCACATTGGTGTAGTCTTTACCTGCAGCCTCTATAGCTTCTGTTATAGCATTTCTATGCTCTGGCAGGATGTGTGTATCCTTACCACCCCAGAAGAAGAGTTGTGGTGCTTTCATATTAACTGCCCTGTTGGCAAGTGTATGAACACCACCGCCATAAAAGGAAATAGCTGCTGCAAGCGGCAGGAAGGTATTGGCTATAAAAGAAGCTTTGCCACCCAAGCAAAAGCCAATACACCCTATTTTATTCTGCTGTACATTTTTTTGTCCCAGCAGCCAATCGTATGCTGCCTGTATATCAGCTTCCAGAGTTTCGGTAGTAATAACCTGAAAATGCGGGGCTAAAGCTGAGAAATCATTGTACGCACCTTCAAACCCAACAGGCGCAGTGCGATGAAAAAGCTCAGGAGCTATAGCTATGTATCCTTCCCGCGCCAGGCGGTCTGTAACACTGCGGATGTGACCATTGACACCAAATGCTTCCTGTAAAACGATCATAGCAGGGAACGGCCCACTGCCTTCGGGGAAAGCAATATAAGCACTCATTGGCGAAGCATTATTTACAGCAAGTGTAACTCTTGTATTATTCATGGCGGTGGATTAAAGCGTTGTGCATTTGTTGCGAAAATAAAGTATAAACTCACTTTGTGTGCAGCAGGGACTATGATAAGATAAAATTAACACTACCAACTCTGTATAGCTAGTTCTGTGTAAGAAAGTTATAATCTTTAAGCAACTGTTTTAAAAATGCTTGCGATTCCATACCGTTCTCAATGGTATTTTCTATTTGCAATACTTCCTTTATGCGGTAAGCCACCTGATCGGTATATGTTTCCATGTCCCTGGTCCTTTTGGCTTCCAGAAGGTTACGGATGCCATTTATGTCCTTGTCAGTAAGACGCATTACCTGTGGGAACATGGGTTTGTAGTCTGTTTCATCGACCTGGAGATAAATGGTCTCGTTTATATTTATCTTATGCCTGTTGTCTATTACCACTGTACCAGCAGCGAGATCGCTGAGGCGTTGCGACTTTGCAGAAACAGCCACAGATATAACATCGGGCAGGTAAAACACTAAGAAAAAAACGAATAGAACCGGGCTTAAGAGGATAATATAGGGCACAACATACATGAACAAGTTGCCTACCGAAAGCATCCACCGCGTGATATACTGCCCCGTTGTAGGCTCCAGGCCATTGACATCCATCACCTTTATACCCATGACTTTCTTTCCCAACGATTGCCCATTAAAGAAGATCTCCATAAGCGGCTGGTAAACCAATACCGGTATAACAACTAGAAAAAGTTCACCACTTGCGGCCATATTATCGCTGTGCCTGGATATATCCAGCACGAAACGCATCATGATATAGTAGTAAAGGCAAATGACGACTATATCTATAAGCCAGGCCAGCAGACGCCTGCCGAAAGGAGCTGTCTGAAACTCAAGGTCTATATTAAAAGGGGTTGTAACAGCAATAGTGCCCATGCAGCGCTAATATCGCGATTATAAACAGCCGCGTGCATAAAAATAATAAAACGAGATAAAAAACACTAAATTGTAATTGTATTTTTGATCCGGGATATCACAAACATGCGCGAAGGGAATTTTATAAAACAGAATATTAAACGTTGGGAAAGTTACCAGGAACCCACCGACGACCCGGATGAAGTAGCCAAAAGATTTACCTACCTGGTAGATGATCTCTCGTACGCCAAAACATTTTATCCTTTCAGCAATACCGTACGTTATATTAACTCTTTTGCAGCAGCCATTTATTTATCAATATATAAAAACCGGAAAGAAAAGAGTAACCGCTTTATTACTTTTTGGAAACAGGAACTGCCGATGGTAATGTACCGCAATCGCAGCACCCTACTCTTCTCATTCCTGTTCTTTTTAACTTTTGTACTCATTGGCATTTTTTCAGCAGCCAACGACCAGACATTTATCAGGGCCATATTGGGTAATGAATATGTGGATATGACCGAACATAATATAGCGAACGGAGACCCGTTTGGAGTTTATAAAAGTGGCAACCCATTTGTTATGTTCATAAGAATAGCCTACAATAACATCAGCGTTTCGTTCCTTTGTTTTACCACTGGACTATTGCTATCTACCGGAACTATTTATGAACTATTTACCAATGGCCTGATGGTGGGCGCATTTGAATACATGTTTGTACAACATCATTTGGGCTTCCAGTCGGTGCTCGTCACATTTACACATGGCACACTAGAACTTTCGGCAATTGTAATTGCCGGCTGTGCAGGTATAGGGCTTGGTAATTCGTTATTGTTCCCCGGTACATATACCCGCCTGCAATCGTTGATGAGAGCAGCAAAAGACGGTGTAAAAATAATTACCGGGCTCATACCGGTATTCATAACAGCTGCCCTATTTGAAGGGTTTGTAACACGACATACAGAAATGCCTGTTGTACTTAATCTTTTTATACTGATCACCTCACTCGGCTTTATACTATGGTACTTTGTGTGGTATCCTTATCGTGTGAACAAGAAAATAAGTAATGCGGGCCATGAATAAAATTCGCATTGCAGCAATATGGCTCATTTTCTATTTTCTGCCAGCGGCAGTATATGGTCAATCTCTTCAGCGCAGCATACCGGATGCCAAGTGGAAACAGCTTACCGCAGACTCGGCTTTTAGTTACAGAAACCAACATGAGCTAGTGAGTACACCAGGCAGCGAGGGCAAATTTTTATTTCGCTTTCTCAACCTTATCATTCACTTTTTCAGCTCTATATACGGACATATTTTTGTTGGACTGATTGCTGTGTTTATCCTAGGTTTTGCTGTATATAAGATATTGCGCAGCGGCTATTTTGTATCGAACAAACGCAAGAACGAAACAGAACCGGAATATAATGAAGAGGATATAACAATCACAAATTGGGATACCCTGTTGCGAGAGGCGGTAAAAACGGAAGACTACAGGTTGGCTATAAGATATAACTACATGTGGCTGTTGCAACTACTTGAACGAAGAGGGTTGATACAATACAGGATAGATAAGACCAACTACGACTATTTCCTGGAGTTATCATCATCGAAGTACAAGCAGCTTTTTAAAGACCTATCGCGGCAATATGAAAATACATGGTACGGGCATTTGCCGGTTTCAATTGCTGACCATACCGAATACACAAATATGCTTGACGCCTTAAAAAAACAATTGAACTAATTGAAACAGGCATCCTACATATCGTTCCTATTTATCGTGCTGCTGCTTACAGGGTGTAACCCATTTGACAAAAAAACAGAATGGGATGTAACACTAAAGAGCATAGACAAAAAACCATATGGTACTTACCTGGCCTACCAATCGTTGAAATACTATTTCCCCAACGCACAAGTAAGTACTTTATCTAAGTGGTTTAGCTATAACAATATTGACAGGGAGGTGAAGTACAATTATCATGGTACAACGCTGCTGGTACTTGAAGGACTAACTTTGAACCTAACGGAAACAGAGTGGGAACATATACTGCAATTTGCGCACGACGGCAATGAGGTAGTACTATTTAACGCCTACATGGACCATAAGATACTGAACAGTCTGAACTGTTATAAAAAAAGACAGGGTATGGAAGAGTATCCCCTGTCACGATTTAATACCGGAGAAAAAAATATTGGGGCGCTCAGTCTAAAGAATATTGCAGATAACTTTGGATACAATGGCCATTCTCTGCAAAGTTACTTTGAACCAGACACCGCAGATGGCAAAGACTACAGCGATACGCTTAGCAGCCTTGCACACTTTGGAATAGACACAGAACCTGATACACTAGGATACGTAAGAAACAAAGCAGACATAATAAGGTATGCAGTGGGAGAAGGCCATATCACGCTACATGCTGCGCCGCTGGTGCTCAGCAACTACTTCCTTTTACAGCCCAACAACCTACACTACCTGGATGGATTATGGAGTACACTGCCACACGATATCAATTATGTGTATTGGCACGAATACTACAAAAGGTCGATGCCGGAGTCGGGGGCTAATATACTCTGGCGTTATCCATCAACACGCTATGCTGTTATCCTTGCCATCATTGCACTACTTACGTATGTACTTTTTGAAAGTAAAAGAAGGCAACGCATAGTGCCAGTGATAGCTCCGTTACAAAATAGCTCCGTATCGTTTGTTGAAACTGTGGGCAGGCTTTATTATAACAAAAGAGATCATAATAACCTGGCCGACAAAATGATCAGCCATTTCCTGGAATGGGTGCGCACCACGTACTACATGAACACGAACCAGATCAACGAAACGTTTGTGCAACAACTGGCCATGAAATCGGGCCAGCCCGAAGATCTTGTGCGTACTCTGGTGAACATGATACACGAAACACGCCTGAGAACAACTACAGGAGACGAAGCTTACCTTTACGAGCTGTACAATACCATTCAACTATTCTACAAAACTAAAACCGATGGACCACACGGAACAGAACGAAACTGAGCAAATCACCACAGCAAGCCCACTGGCAAAGTTGATAGAGCAGGTAGAGGGACAAATACAAAATATAATAGTTGGGCAGAAACCCATGATAGACCTGCTGCTTGCAGGCCTGCTGGCTGATGGCCACATACTGATAGAAGGTGCACCCGGTGTTGCCAAAACCCTTACAGCAAAGCTATTGGCAAAATTAGTTGACGTACAATTTTCGCGCATACAGTTTACCCCTGACCTAATGCCAAGCGATGTGCTGGGCACCAGCGTATTTAATCCACAAACTGCAACGTTCCAGTTTAAACCAGGCCCTGTGTTTAGCAATATAGTGCTGATAGATGAGATAAACAGGGCACCAGCAAAAACACAAGCCGCACTTTTTGAGGTGATGGAAGAACGCCAGGTAACCGTTGATGGACACACCAACCATATGCGTGCTCCGTTTATGGTAATAGGCACTCAAAATCCTATAGAGCACGAAGGCACCTATCGGTTGCCAGAGGGGCAACTAGACCGTTTCCTGATGAAAATAGTTGTAGGATATCCATCGCTGGAGGAAGAGATAACCATACTTGAACGGCAAAACCAGCAAGCCATCACCACCCTGCTGGACGATATAAAACCAGTAATAACAGCCGAAATACTGGAGCATGCACGCAAACAAATACGTGCCATACACATAGAGCCTAAGCTCATTGAGTTTATAGCACGTTTGGTATTCGCAACACGCAACGACAGGTCGTTATACATAGGCGCGTCACCAAGGGCATCTATAGCTTTGATGCAGACAGCAAAGGCCATTGGTGTGCTGCGGGGCCGCAGCTTTGTGATACCTGAAGATGTATTGTATGCTGCACCGGCTGTATTGCGCCACCGCATACACCTTACACCGGAACGCGAAATGGAAGGAGCAACTACAGACGATGTACTGAGAGAAATAATAAGCAGCCTGGAGATACCCCGATAAACCATAAAGAACAACAGTTACATTGAAAAAGACAATAACACGCTACATTGGCGACCTGTACATAACCAACACCTGGTACCTGGTATTGGCGGGGCTTGTTGTGGCTTTTTTTCTGTCTTTTTTCTTAGCACCATTGCTAATTGTGGTGGAGGGAATTACCCTGTTGTTCCTGATGATGACACTGGCAGACTATGCACTGCTGTTCCTGATGAGAGGTGGTGTAGGAGTCACCCGCATTGTACCTGCACGACTTAGCCTCGGGGACGATAACGAGATCACCCTATCGGTTGTGAACAAATATACTTACAAGGTAAACATCGCTTTTATTGATGAACTTCCGGAACAATTCCAGGAAAGAAATTTTAAGAAGACAATGCAGCTGGATGCTGCCAAGCGGGGTGGAACAAACTATATATTACGGCCACTGACGCGCGGCGCTTATTCTTTTGGATATGTGCTATGCTATGTACAAAGTCCATTTCATTTATTGCAAAGGCGTTTTAAGGCAGCAGAACAACAGACTGTAAAAGTTTATCCATCGTTCCTGCAATTGAAGAAATATCAATTGCTTGCCACCACAGACAATTACTTATCTGGAGTGAAAAAGAACCGCCGCCTGGGTAATAGCATGGAGTTTGAAAAAATAAAAAACTATGTACCGGGCGATGATGTACGCACTATAAACTGGAAGGCCACAGCACGCAGCAACGGCCTGATGGTAAATACATTTACAGACACCCGGCAACAGCAGATATACTGTGTGATTGATAAGGGAAGAAGTATGAAAATGCCTTTTGAAGGTATGACACTGCTTGACTATTCTATAAACGCTGCGCTTACCTTACTGAACATTGCTTTACTAAAACAGGACAAGGCCGGATTAGTAACCTTTGCAAATGAAACGGCAGACATTATACTTGCAGAACGGCGCAGCAGCCAGCTAACAAGAATAATTGAAACGCTGTATATGCAGCAGACCGCTTTTAAGGAAAGCGATTACGAAGGGTTATGGTTTACGATACATAAGCGAATATCGCAACGGAGCCTACTGTTGCTGTTTACTAATTTTGAAACCTATTCCTCACTGGAGCGACAATTGCCCTCGCTGAGAAAAATAGCATCACGCCACCTGGTATGTGTTATCTTTTTCCAGAACACTTTGCTGAAACAAATAAGAGAAGATAAGCCAGACGATATGGAAGGCATCTATATAAAAACCATAGCCGAACAGTTTGACTTTGAAAAACGCCAAATTGTAAAAGCACTACGCAGGCATGGCATCATCTCTATACTCACCACACCCAAAAATCTGTCAGCAGACGTCATCAATAAGTACCTGGAAATAAAGGCCAGGCAGATGATATAATTCTTTTTAGTTTCTACCCCGTAATCTCCCTCTTCTTTTACGTCTGTATTGGTGTAAGTATATTTTTCACCAACTAAGACCCATATGAAACCCAAGTTTACCCTCTTTGCTTTTGCATTGCTTACCCTTCCGATCAGCCTGCCTACGCAGGTGCCTTTCTCCACTATTGACACTGTGGACATCAACAAAATAAGTGCTAGCGTGCTTGCGCACGGTGACATGTGGAGGAACCCTGCAACAGGCACTTCTGTATGCGAATACTCTAAAGCGACCAGTACGCTTTCTTATACCACATCGCGAACGTGGGCCAAAATATGGAAGGTAAACCGCACACAAATAGACTCATTCAACCCCTATCAATATATCGTAACCGATATTCCAGCCCCTATACTTGAATGGCCTGCAAAAGGCAACCCTTACGCCACCAGTAATGGTGGCGTACCTCTTACCATTAGTACCGATATGGCACCCATTGTGGATGTGAACAATGGCGGCTTATATAATCACTACCCTGCTATAAAAAGGCGGCCAAACTTTATGGTTTACATTTAGCAGCAATGCAAGATTTGTAAAGGAATAAAATCGTTAATACTTACCAATCGCCATCAAGTAAATCCCATACCGATTGTAACAGCAACAGATGACAATCTGTTTAAATTCTTCTATTAAAATATCCTTTATTCTCTACACAAAAAAACACAAACTATGAACAGCAAGTTTATATTTTTCACATGTGCGCTATTATTTCTTTTGAAAACTACAGGCTCTTGCCAGGCTCCATTTCCTACCATAGAATATGTAGATATAAATAACATTAAAGCTGCACAATTGGTGCACGGCGATATGTGGTGGAATCCGGTGCAACAAGTTGCTTCTTGTGAATTCCCTAAAGGTTCTGGAAAATCAATCTCTCTCGCCTCTTCACTATGGATCTCCGGTTACGATGCGGGCAATCAGTTACACATTGCGGCACAGACCTACAGGCAGAATGGCAATGACTACTGGCCTGGTCCGCTTGACAGTGCCGGCACCATTAGTTACAGCGCATCGCAGACATGGGCAAAGATCTGGAAAGTGAGTCGTACGCAGATAGACTCTTTTCTGGCACTGAGCACACATACAACAGCAAATACGCCAGCCCCTATACTCCAATGGCCAGCAAAAGGCAATCCTTATGCAACCGGCAACGGAGGTACAGCCCTCACTATCACTAATGACCTTGCTCCTTTTGTTGATGTAGATCATGATGGGATTTACAACCCATTGCATGGAGACTTTCCCGCTATGAAAGGAGACCAAACCTTATGGTGGTTGTTTAATGATAATGGCCCATCGCATGGTGAAACTCATGGCCAGCCATTAAAGATTGAAGTGCACGGCATGGCATATGCATATAGCAGGGGGGCGATGGCAGATAACATGATCTTTTATGAATATAATGTCATTAACAAATCGGGCACCAACTATAATGATTTCAGGGTAGGACAATTTGCAGACATGGACCTGGGATTTTATGGCGATGATTATGTTGGTTTTGACTCTACCCACAGAATGGGCATCATATACAATGGAGATACCGTAGATGGTTCTGGCCAAACAAACGCTTATGGGGATATGATACCAACAGCTGCACTTACCATGCTCACATTGCCTGGGGATGCCAGCGGTAGTTTTGTACCCGCAGGCAGCTTCATTGATTATCATAACGACTTCACATCGACTGGCAATCCTTCCTCAGCCCCAGAATACAATAATTATCTTAGAGCTATGTGGAGAGACAGTACTCATTTAAAAAATGATTTTACCGGTCATAACAATCCATCTTACGCTTATGGCCCAAGTTACCCGGATTGTAATTATGAATTCACAGGAGACCCGGCAGACACTGCAAAATGGTCTGAATGTGCTTGTGGCAATATGCCAAGTGATCGTCGTTTTGTGATCGCAAGTAATGATTTTACACTGGCAGCTGGCAGTAGTCAAAAGGTAGCGCTGGCATTGATCACAACAAACCAAATGTTAGACAACGGCTGTTCTAATACCAACTTCAATACAATAAAGCAGTATGCAGATTCAGCCTGGTATATTTACCAGCACCCTTATCCGCCTGCAGGTGTGCCTAACGTGCAGCCATCTTATTCACTGCATATTTACCCCAACCCGGCGCATGACAAATTGTTTATTGATAACATGCCTGCAGGTACAGCCATTATAGTTTACAATATGCTAGGACAAGTGATGCGGGTACCAATTTCCAATGGTGGAAAGGTGGAGATGGATATTTCCGTATTACCATCCGGCATATATAACATAGCATATAGCAAGGATGATATGCGCGGCAACGCAAGATTTGTAAAAGAATAAGATCATTATTGTTTTTGACAAGCCTGCAATCAATATGATTGCAGGCTTTATGATTGCAGGCTTTTTCTTTTAGTTGTTGACATATCTTTTCTAAATTGCAACTCTTGTTTATGCCAATAGTTACCCACAATGCATCGTTACAGCATCTTACTGATCTTATTTTTATTTACTGCCTGCAAGAAAGATCTCCTGCATTATAAAAGTGTGCAGCAGCTGGATGCGCATACTACTACAGACCGTTTCGATCGAATACTCTTCGTAAACAATAACGTTGGTTTTATAGTAGGCGGACAGCGCTTTGCCAATGCAAGTATATTGAAGACCACTGATGGGGGCTTTACATGGAACTATACCACTTATCCTATTGCAGGGAAGGAAATATTCGGCATTGTGGCCTCACCAACAGGAATACTATATAGTATAGGTTTTGATGGCAAACTTTTATACTCTGCGGATACCGGCAACACCTGGCAGTTTAAACAAATGATGTACCTGCCATATACTGATATGGCCGTTATTGACAGCAACCATATTTTTTTAACGGGAGGGTCCAGCTTCAATAGCGGATTTACATCTATACTGGATACCAGGTACCTCAATCAAACATACGATTCACTACCCTACCAACTCAACAGGACGAAGTTCACAAGTAATTCGACAGGCTTTACATGCGGATATGGAGCTGCGCTAAAGAGTGTTGATGCAGGCCATAGCTGGAACTTTCTACAGGTGGGGGGTGATAATTTTACCGGGATAGATGTACATGGATCTGAAATGTGGATGTGTGGCTATAATGGCGGCATATATCATTCAACAGATGCAGGAAGTAGTTGGGAGAAACTACGGAACGGGAATGACCTGACCCTGATACGCTATAACCTGCAGGATATTGTGTTTAAGGACAGCCAGAACGGCTGGGCTGTGGGCGAAAATGGGGTTGTGATACATAGCATAGACGGCGGCCATAACTGGAGCCAGTATGACCAGTTTACCAGCAACGGCCTGATGTGTGTAAGTATATGTGCTAATGGAGACCTGCTGGTGGCGGGCTACAACGGCGCGCTATACCGACTAAATGTGCAATAAATACCCACCCTGCTATAGCGACTGATTTTCTTGTAACGGATGCTTACCTTTGCAGCCCAGACTCACATTCAACAATAAATAAAAATAATATAAGCAATGCAAGCCACACTGAGCGAACAGGAAGTAGTGCGACGTGAAAAACTGAAAGAGCTATACGCAATGGGAGTAGATCCCTACCCTGCGCCATCGTTTGAGATAACGCATACTGCAAAAGAGATCAAGGACAATTATACTGAAGAAACGAAGGAACAGTACAGCGCAATATCGCTGGCGGGCCGTATAATGAGTGTGCGCGACATGGGTAAAGCCAACTTTGCAGTATTGCAAGACAGCACCGGGCGCATACAGGTATATCTGAAACGTGATGAGATCTGTCCCGGTGAGGACAAGTCTATGTTTGACATTGTATGGAAAAAGCTACTAGACCTGGGGGATATAATAGGGATAAAAGGCTACGGGTTTGTTACCAAAACAGGGGAAACATCGATACACGTAACATCGTTTACTTTGCTCACAAAATCGTTGCACCCACTGCCGGTAATTAAAGAAAAAGACGGTGAAGTATTTGACGCAGTAACTGATATAGAATTTAAATACCGCCAGCGCTATGCTGACCTTATAGTGAACCCTGGTGTGCGCGACACGTTCATCAAGATCACTAAAATGAAGAATGCTATACGTGCGTTTTTGAATAACCTGGGTGCGTTGGAAGTAGATACACCAGTACTGCAACCCATACCAGGTGGCGCTATAGCCCGCCCGTTCATTACGCACCACAATACGCTGGATATGCCGCTGTACCTGCGCATAGCCAATGAATTGTACCTAAAGCGTTTGATAGTTGGCGGTTTTGACTTTGTATATGAGTTCAGCCGCAACTTCAGGAACGAAGGTATGGACCGCACCCACAATCCGGAATTTACCATACTTGAGTTCTACGTTGCCTACAAAGATTATTTGTGGATGATGGAACAGACAGAGCAGATGCTGGAACAAACAGCCATTGCTACCAACGGCACTACCACAACAACTGTAAACAATGTAGTAGTTGATTTTAAAGCACCGTACAAACGCATCAGTATATTTGACGCTATTGCCGAGCATACGGGTATAGACATCAGCCAGATGGACGAGGCAGGCCTGCGCGATGTGTGCCGTACTTTGCATATAGACGTAGATGCGTCTATGGGTAAGGGTAAATTGATAGACGAAATATTTGGTGGCAAGTGCGAAGGCAAGTACATACAGCCCACATTCATTACTGACTACCCTGTGGAAATGAGCCCACTAACCAAAAAACACCGCAGCAAACCAGGACTGGTAGAGCGTTTTGAGCTGATCATAAACGGCAAGGAAATAGCCAATGCATATAGTGAGTTGAACGACCCTATAGACCAGCGTGAGCGCTTTGAAGAACAAGTGAAACTGATGGAAAGGGGTGATGAAGAAGCTATGTACATAGACTATGACTTCCTGAGGGCACTTGAATATGGGATGCCGCCTACGGCCGGTATAGGTATTGGCATTGAACGCCTTGCCATGTTACTTACCGGCGAAGTAAGTATTCAGGATGTACTGCTGTTTCCACAGATGAGGCCTGAGAAAAATGACTAACTAGTTAGAGATATTTAGTTCCAAATAAATTCTGTGTGAAGGATTAAGATAGTATGATATTCCTGTACTATCTTAATCCTTCACACAGAATTTTCTCTTTTTATTACTTATGGTCTTCATCAATAATCCACAACCTACAGGGGTTAAAAAGTATGCAGGACTGGATCACTTGCGAGCATGGGCCATTACCATTGTTTTCTTTTTTCACTATCGCCTGTTCGATCATCCTGAATGGATAAATAATGTAGGCAACTTCGGGTGGACAGGTGTTGATCTTTTCTTTGTATTAAGCGGGTTCCTGATTGCCAGCCAATTATTTGAAGCAATAAGCAATGGGAAGCAAGTACAGTTGAAGGAATTCTATATCAAGCGGTTCTTTCGCATTATACCTGTTTACCTTTTCATCCTGGTACTATACTTTACTGTTCCTGCTTTTAAAGAACGGGAAGGACTATCGCCGCTGTGGAAGTACCTCACGTTTACCCAAAACTTTGGACTGGACCTAAGTAAAACACATGCTTTTACCCATGCGTGGTCACTTTGCATTGAGGAACAATTCTACTTGTTGCTGCCATTCATTCTATGGTCTGCTATACGTTTTAAGCTATTAAAGGTGGCTGCTTACCTGCTTCCTGCGCTTTTTCTGCTGGGTATAACTGTACGGGTATTCAGCTGGCAGCACTTCATAACCCCATTGCAAGGAACCGAAAATTTTGGAGCAACCTGGTACCAATACATATACTACCCCACCTATTGCCGGCTTGATGGTCTTTTAACAGGCATAGGAATTGCTGCGTTATTCAAGTATCAACCTGTAATAAAAACTGCGCTTACCAGACACCCAAACCTAGTACTAACAGCAGGGTTAGCACTCATTACCACAGCCTACTTTATATGTGTGGACCAGCAATCTTTTATTGCTTCAGTATGGGGATTCCCTTTGATAGCTGTGGCTTACGGCTTTATGGTTATGGCAGCAGTAAGCCCAACAAGTTTACCGGGCAAGTACCGCAGTAAAGTAACTGAAGTTATTGCCACACTATCTTATGCTATTTATTTAAGCCATAAGGCTGTGATCCATCTTACACAAACAATTTTTACAGGATTCAATATTCCTTCCAACAGTACTATTATGTTTGTGCTCTGTGCCATCAACTGTATGTTGGCTGCGTATCTTTTACATGTAGCTATAGAAAAACCCTTTCTGCATATAAGGAACCGCATACTACAGCATAGGATATAACAGGCACTACAGCACCTTTTCTGCCAGCTTCTTCTTCACCATCACACTAACCCTATATAGCAGCAGGACACTCACCATAGAAATACCTACCATTACATAACCCAAAGTATCATAATGCTCCAGCGGAATGAGCGCCCCTTTGACTGTGCCGGCATTACTTTTCTGTACTACAATAAGCCCTGCTACCCCGGCTGCAATTCCACCGGATATTTGTTGCAGCGATGCATTTACACTCATAAATGCCCCCCTGTCCCGCATTTCGGGGATGCCAGTTACAAGGGCGCTGGATGGCACCATACGGCTCATTATACCCATCATCATTAATACATTGAAACACATTACTTCCCATAGTGGTGTAACCGATAAATGGGTGTAGCAGACCACTACTATCATCATCCATACTGATGCTATAGCAAAGAGTTTAAACTTGTCTATCTTATCACTGAATTTCCCTACCAGCGGCATAATGATCAATGAACTGACGCCCGATACCATAAATAATGGCACGAGTTGTTCTTGTGTAATATGCAGGTTATTTATGGCAAAGGCTGTACCAAATGGCATCATCATAAACCCTCCAACCGATAAGATGGCCGTTGCCAGGAACCCTATCCGGTAATCTCTCTGGGCAACGGTATTCCACAAATGCATAAATGCATTCTGCTTTGTTTGCGCTACAAGGTGTTTGGTAACCGGTTGCAAGCGCACTACAATGAGTAAAAGGACCAATGTTGCGAGCCCCGCTACCATAAGGAAAGGTGAGCGCCATCCCCAGATGTTAGCTATATAGAGGCTGATGGGGATACCTAATACCTGGCTGGCACCTAAGCCCATCTGTACAAAGCCCATTACCCTGCCACGATGATGGATATCGAACAAATCTGTAATGATAGCCATTGATATAGAACCAATAACACCACCAAACAGCCCTGTAATAATGCGCGCGGCAATAAGCAAGGGATAAGATGTAGCAAAACCACAAAAGAAAGTGCCTGCTATAAAACCTGTATAAAAGAACAATAATAGTTTCTTCCGATCGAACCGATCGGCAAAACCGGCTGTAAGCAAGCCTGATATACCGGCACTAAAAGCGTATGCAGATACTGCCCAGCCAAATTGCTGTGGCCGCAAACTTAATGCTTTCATAAGCATATCGCCCATGGGCGACATGACCATAAAATCGAGTATCACAGAAAACTGGGTGAGGGCCAGTATCAGTATGACAAATTTTTGGTAAGAGGTAAACGGTATAGCTACAGTATCTTTTTTCTTCATGTTGATAGTCATAAAATTTGATGTAAATATGTATTAAATAATCAGGGTATTATTGGAAATAAATATCTTTCTTGGGTTTCATTTCGCAGTCACGATTATAGCTGAATATTTTCAACCCTTACTTTACTATTTTTTATGTTTTGGTAAAGATTTTTTTGTCGGTGTCCTGTCCGATTTAAAAATGAAAAAGGGACAACTTAGCTATGCTTCGTCTTGAAATGTTTTACTGTGGCTAATATGAATTATAATAAACTGTCTGGTATGTCCGGTTCGGACAGGGCAATTTGATTGTACTGACCCTATTTATTTCATCTGGGCAAACGATGGTTATTTTGATGGATGATTTTAGATAATGCAAGATACGGCTGGTGAATGTGGACTTCCAAAAGAAGATATGCACAGTTCCACGTTTAGGGATGTTTCACAAAGTGGTGTAAAATATTTTGTATTAGTTTATGTTTTAGCATCATTAATTGGGTTTAATTTCTCAGTTTTTAAAAAATGTATTTTTACCGCCATTGATTCTTAAAAGTGGATAAGGTAACCCAAGACGGGATTACAAATCAGAATTTGATAATAAAGTAGGGGGTAAATTAATTTGATTAAAAACGAGACTATTCAGAAATGATTCTTTTATTTCCTTTTCCGCTAAAAAAACTGCTGAATCATTTAAAATAATTTTAATTAAAACCTCTCTTATGATTTTGTCTAATTCTGTAGAATAGTAAATAAGAGTTGTTTTAGGTTCTTTTGAATCTCCATTAAAAGGTTGACCATGTATAAATCGAGAACGGATATTGTAGGTTCTTCTAACAATCCTATCTACTTCTAATTTACGTGCTGTATCGCCACCAAGATAAAAAGCCGTCCTGTACGCTATCTGAGTTGTTATTTCTCCGTGTTCAGTAGCAAATAGACATTCGAGAATAGGAATATAAAAGGCTATTTTATAAATTAAATAGTCCTCGCCTCTTGCGATACCTAAGAAATGAAAAGCCCGTTCCAGACAATTCGTATTTTTGTAATTAAATTCATTGTTATAAGATCTACCTCTTGTCCTAACAATTCCTTCATTTTCACTTTTGTAAATTATTGAAACATCTCTACCTTCTTTTATTTTGAGGTCTGTAGGCATTTTTTTTATTGAATCATTCAATATGGTGTTATATTTTACATATAATTCATTTGCCAATTTTAGATCTTCTAAAGTGAATCTAACATCAACACGCTCTCCTTTAGAGTTACTTGTAGAATAACTATCGATCATAAATGATGCCTTAGTTGTTCCTGTTATTTTGGTTAAAATATTAGTTATGCCAATGCTATTATCTCGAACTAACCATAAGAAATTAAAATAGCACTTTAAGTTATCGATCACCTTATCTGTATTAGTGCTAATTGGGTCATTTAAGTCAATATCAAATAATTCAGAATCTTGCAATTCAATGCGTTTTTCGTACCAAACAAATGCAGCCTCCCTGGAATGGCGGCTGTTAACTAATCCAACAGCTTGTTGAGTCAATTTATCGTAATACGCCTCTCGAATTGTGTAATTGTCAGTAAAAACAAATCCAGCTAGCTCTATCGCTATAAAATCAGTTATTAAAAAATTCTCAAGATTTACTATAACTTGGTGATTCATACGTTGCTTATATGAGGCACAAAATAGTAATTTACACCTCTATATTATGCTTATCTAAAAATGTTCTGGCGAAAGTTGGATTATAGTATTTACTTATAATATTGCATATAGATGCACAATTGATATTATTCATCTTCCTCACCTGAAATTATAATAACTTTGCACGTTTTAATTAAAGAGACCATGCAGCATATAACAGTTGAAGAACTAAAAAACAGGCTGGACGCCGGTGAACAATTAAATATTATAGATGTGCGCGAGCCGGATGAATATGCCGAAGCTAACCTGGGCGTACAACTTATTCCTCTAGGCAATATCATGTCTATGCAGCTGGATCCGATCGAGCAATTCAAAGACGAAGAACTGATCATACATTGCCGCTCTGGCAAAAGGAGCATGCAAGCATGTATGATGCTGGAGCAGGCAGGCTTTACACATACTGTAAACCTGACCGGCGGCATAATGGCATGGCAGGATAAGTTTGGTAACCAGAAAGTAAAATAAGCATTTTACATATTTTATAACTGCACATCCGGTACTAAATGTGCCGGATGTTTTTTATGAATGCCGAAAGGTGTTTTGATATTTTCTTCACTTCTACCAGGAAGCCATCGTGCCCGAAGGCGGACTTTATTTTTACCAGGCGTGCATTGGGGATATATGCTGCGATAAACTGCTGTTCTGAAAATGGACAAAGCATATCGGTATCTATACCTATTACCAGCGTAGGTTGCTGCAGTTGGCTGAGCGCTTCTGCAACACTTGCAGTTTTACTACGTGCTATATTGTGGCTATCCATAGCTTTGGTAAGGCACCAATAGCTGTAGGCGTTGAAACGAGCTACCAGCTTATTGCCCTGATAATCGATATAGGACGAGGCCCGGTAGTTATCTACTTTATGGAAGTCTTCATCTGTCTGGTGCGTAACAAACGACTGGTATCCCCTGTAAGTGAGCATACCTATAGCCCTTGCGGTTTTTAACCCTTTTGCCCCTGCACTTGCGTTATTATGATGCCATGTTGCATCAGCATCAATTGCCAGCCGCTGAGCTGTATGTATAGCTATACCCCATGCGCTTTCTGCAGCCGATGTAGCCAGGAGGAATAAATTCTTAATTACGTCATTTTCGATACCGGCCCACTCCAATGCCTGATAGCCACCCATACTGCCACCAACAAGCAGATGTATAGTATCTATACCCAAATGTTGTCTGAGCAGGATGTGGGCAGACACCATATCGCGTACGGTTATTTGCGGAAAAGAATGAAAATATGGCAATGATGTAGCGGGATCGACACTTAAAGGCCCGGTACTGCCATAGCAACTGCCCAGTATATTGGCACATACAATAAAATACCTGTCCGTATCCAATGCGCAGCCTTTGCCTATCATACCCGGCCACCAGTCTGCTGCCTGGGAATTTGCAGTAAGTGCGTGGCATACCCATACCACGTTATCTTTAGTTTCATTTAATATACCATAGGTGCTATATGCAATGGTGGGCTGCACAAGGACCGCCCCGCTTTCAAGTGTTAAATTGCCATCGTACTTGTACTCCTGCGTCATAGAACCGCAAAAGTAAATGCTTGTTCCTATACATTTGCATAAAATACAAACCAATGATGACAATAGATGTGGACCTGACCCAACCGGAATTTGGATTTACAGCTACTGATGAAGCCGGCAAAACCATTACTATGGATACGAGCCCGGCCGATGGTGGCAAGGGATATGGGGTAAGGCCTATGCAGGCATTATTGATGGGCCTTGGCGGTTGCAGCGGTATAGATGTAGTATCTATACTTAAAAAGAAACGCCAGACACTAACATCTTTTAAAATGGCTATAAGCGGTGAAAGAGAGCAGGGCAAAGTGCCATCTCTCTGGGAAAAAATTCACGTAGTTTTTTACTTAAGTGGCGATGTTGGAGAAGAGCAGGCACAGCATGCAGTGGCATTATCTATAGATAAATATTGCTCTGTAGCAGAAACATTGCGCAGGGCTGGCTGTGCAATAACATGGGAAGTGAAGGTGAACAGCTAGAACTCACCTGTGAACAACCCAAAGCCTTCTATCTATAGAAGGAAGATAATCAAACCTATAATACTAGTATTCACTAGTCTGCCAATTGTATCCACACAGGGCAGTGGTCGCTTGTTTTTTCCCAGCCACGTACCTCACGATCTACCCCGGCTGCAAGAAGACGACCTGTGAGATCTGGGGTCAGAAGGAAATGATCGATACGCAAACCGGCATCGCGACCATATGCATTGCGGAAATAATCGTAAAAAGTATAAACCGTTTGGGTGGGATATAATTTACGTATAGCATCTGTCCAGCCCTGCCCTATCAGGTTATGAAATGCCTCGCGCGATTCGGGACGGAATAAGGCATCATCTACCCAACGCTCTGGTTTGTACACATCCAGTTCAGCAGGTATTACATTATAGTCGCCGGTTAGTACTACTGGCTTACCTGAAGCCAGCAATTCTGCAGCGCGGGCGCTAAAGCGTTTAAACCAATTGAGCTTATAATCGAATTTAGGACCGGGGGCCGGATTGCCATTGGGCAGGTACAAGCAACTAATGTGAATACCATTTACCATAGCTTCTATATAGCGGCTCTGCACATCTTCTTCATCGCCGGCCAGACCACGACCCACCTCTTCTATATCCATACCGCGCGCCAGTATAGCTACACCGTTCCAGCTTTTTTGCCCATGCCATATTGCGTTATAGCCCACCTCTTTAATAGCCTGTTCCGGAAATTTTTCCTGTGGGGCTTTTAGTTCCTGCAGACAAACAACATCGGGGGCAGTTTGTTCGAGCCAACGGAGTAATACTGGCAAGTGACCATTAACACCATTGATATTATAAGTCGCTATTATCATGACTGGCAATTTGGATAAAAGTATTAAAATTGGGCCAAATAGGTATTGCTATCCTCATCAACAAAAGGGCTACAGTATTCTATGGCACGAAAATAGACGTACCCTAGTGAGGGACAAACGAATAAATACAGAAAATGAAACTGCATAAACCAAATTTCAAAGCGCTTGGCTCTAAGTTTAAAGCTGGTTTCAACTACCTATCTAAAGGGGGGCTACAGCAAATATTTAAACGAATAGACCAACTGAGTGTAAAAAAAGGAGTGGATGAGCTTGGACTGGAAAAGTTTATTAATCAATGTGCCTTGCTTGCAGCGGGATCGGGAGTAATTACAGGGGCAGGCGGATTTGCTACTATTGCTATTGGCGTGCCACTGGATATGATCAACCTCATCACTCAACAGTTCAGGGTTACATTGGCTGTATCTTACCATAATACCGGCAAGTATGAAATACGTTTTGAGGATTTTATAAAAATTGTTGCCGCTTCGTTTAAAAAAGATGCCAGAGTTACCCTCACCAAAAATGTACTGGAAGAAGTTGCCGAGAAACTGATGATCAATATAGGATCAAAAACCGCAGAACGTTTGATACCTGTTGTAGGCGCTGTAATAAGCGGATCGGCCAACTATTTTTTTATTAAGCGAGTGGCGAAGGGATTGATTGACATGCCTTCGAATACGCCGCACATATAGCGACATAAGACAAGTAATAGTAAACCTACTAAAGTAACGCGACTCATTTTTTATAACTGAATGATTCTAAATTTGCAATAAGTCATCAACTTATGAAAATATCCTTTCACGGCGCAGCAAGAACAGTTACAGGCTCTAAACATTTGATACACCTGGATAATGACAAAAAGATATTGCTGGACTGTGGCTTGTTCCAGGGATTGGGCAAGGAAACCCTTGAATTAAATAGCAACTGGGGCTTTGAACCCAAAGACGTCACTTACGTTATTATCTCGCACGCACATATAGACCATATTGGGTTGCTGCCTAAACTGGTAAAAGACGGCTTTAAAGGTAAAATATACTGTACTCCTCAAACCCTTGAACTGGGAAGGCTGCTGATGCTGGATAGTGCACATATACAAGAGATGGAGGAAACTCACATCAACAAGATAAGAGAACGCCAGCAGAGGCCTCTTATTGATGCCTTATATACAGAGGATGATGTAGAAAAAGTATTACCCCTTATTGTAACGGTGCCCTATAACAAACCCTACAAAATAGACAACAGTATAGAACTGCGCTATACCAATACAGGGCATATACTGGGTAGTGCCGCCATTAGCCTGAAGTTAAAAGAAGGGGATAAAACAACCGCTCTTACATTTAGCGGTGATGTAGGCCGATATAATGATATGATCCTGTCCAGTCCGAAAGATTTTCCGCAGGCAGATCATATTATTATGGAATCGACATACGGCGATAAGCTGCACAGCGTGCTGCACTCGGCTACCGACAAACTGCTTGATGTAATTGAAAAGACATGCATAGAGCGGAAGGGAAAACTAATCATCCCGGCTTTTAGTGTGGGCCGCACGCAAGAAATATTGTATTTGCTAAACCGGTTGGACACCGAACACAGATTACCCAAAATCAACTACTACGTAGATAGTCCATTATCTATAGAGGCAACGCAGATCATGAAAAACAATCCAGAGTGTTTTAATGAGCAGGTTCGCGATCTATTAAAAAAAGATGATGACGTATTTGATTTCCCGGGATTGCACTACACCCAAAACGTGGATGAAAGCATAGCGCTAACCGCAAGTAAGGAAGCATGTGTGATCATCTCGGCATCGGGCATGGCAGAAGCCGGGCGGGTAAAACATCATATTGCTGGGAGTATAGACGACCCGTACTGCACCATAATGCTGGTAGGTTATTGTGAGCCGCACAGCCTTGGCGGACAGTTGCATAACGGAGCAAAAGAAGTGTATATATATGGTGAACGCCGCGAGGTGAAAGCTAATATAGAAAGCATAGATAGTATGAGTGCACATGCAGACTATAACGACCTTCTGAAATGGCTGAGTTGCCAAAATACCGCAGAGGTAAAAAACATTTACCTGGTACATGGCGAATATGAGGTGCAACAAGCCTTTAGGGAAAAGTTATTGCACAAAGGGTTTAAGCACGTAAGTATCCCTTACCTGCATGAGGAAGCAGACCCTTTAGGAATGGGAAAGCTAAAGCCCGAGGCAGCCCAGTAAAATATCATCCTTTTACAAGTGAAGATCAAAGGGCCCGACCGCACACCTATATCATATTGCCCGTGAGTGTATCTACCGCATTGAACCAGAAGGCATCTGAAATAATGCAATGATCTAGTGCCCAGAGTAAAAATCATAGCCCCGTTCTGCCCAATAGTCTGCAGGCTGGGTATTGCTGAAGAACATAGTACCTATGCGCTTTAGATGCTTGATACCATATTTTACGGGGATGATAAGCCGTAAGGGTGCACCCTGGTCGTACGGGAGAGGTTTACCATTCATCTCATAGCAGAGTATGGTTTGGGGCTGTAACATGCTATTCATGTCTATGCCCACGTAGTATGCTTTATCGGGTGTTTGCAGGCCTATGTATTTATATGCCGCCAGGGAATCGAGCCCAAAGTGCGCCAGGAAATCAGTAAACTTTACACCACCCCAATGCGTTACCTGGCTCCAGCCTTCAATGCATTTAAAATCGAAAACGATCTCTGTTTTGGGTAAAGCTTTTATTTCGGCCATAGATATAAGGAGCGTATCGCCGACATTACGCACCAGGTGCATTTTCCAGGTTTTAGGATCAAAATCTTCGCCCATACCTACATCACCATTTACCCGCACATGGGTAGTGGCCGCAGATAAAGGATAGGTTTTAACCAGTGTATTTTTATTGAAGGTGCCTCCAAATATTTTTTCATTCACCTCGTACCCTTTGCGTAGCGGTGCATGAACACCTGCCGCATCGGGTGTATGATACAACCACCGAAAAGCCAGGTACACCAAACCTATGAATATAAAAAAACCAATAAAAGAAAAAATAACGCGGCGGCGTACTTGCCTGTCAGTTGCCAGATTGTTGGGTTTACTTTCCATCGTTAACTGTTTTGAGTATTAGTGGTTTCTTCCGATGGTTCAGGCTCAAGTTCAGGAAGTTTCTCCACCTCAAAACCTGTGACCATAGCCTGAAAATTATTCCAACCTGCCAATACAACCTGCACTATGTGGATGACGAAAAATAAAGTATAACCAATAGTTAAAGTAAAGTGTTCTATCCGGGCCCACTCGTAGCCACCGCACAATGTACAGAGCCAGCCAAACTGAACCGGTTTGTAAATGCTAAGCCCTGTAACCAGTGACCCAAAACCCATAATAATGATGGCACTATATGCAATGCGCTGGGCGGCATTGTACTTTACCTGGGGTGGTGTTGTTTTGCGCAGATGCAAATCGTGCAATACCACCAACCACGCTTCTTTAAAAGATTTGCGCTCGGGCCACAGATAGCGCCACTCACCTGAGATGACGGTGTATAAGACATACAACAATCCATTGATAGCAAAGAACCACATAAATACAAAGTGCAGCGCCATACCCTCTGCCAGCCTGCCAGATATATTGAATGCTTTGTAAAAAGAATCGGGAAAGAATTTAAGAATCGTAGTGTCGCCCCAGCCTACACGATAAATATCGTTTGCCCAATAGATGAGCAAACCGCTCCATATCATGATAGCAAGTATGGGGAAATTGACCCAATGGAACCAACGTATAGCGAGTGGATGTTTCTTTACAATTAGTTTCATACGGGATGATTACAAATTGAAATTAACTATAAACGGGGATATTTTGCAACATACCATATTTTGTTCGGTTGCATGCACCTATAATTGCAATGACTTCTGTGTAGCAGTTTTAGCTGAGATAAAACTGAGATAGCGCTGGAAGTTTTTGTCTGGAAGCTTTGCTGCAATATTGAGCTGGTCGTAAGCAGTGGGGATATTAAAACCTGAATGAAGTATATTGATGAACCGTACCCTAAATACCGCTTTTATTGACGGTAACAGGTAACAATACTTTTCGAAGTGGTCTTTATCCACCAGGTCAAGTACATCATTCTCAAAATCGGTGAATTCCATTCAATATCTTACCTGTATGATGAAAGTACAAATAATATCATGCCAAACATATCATTAAAAACTATTGTTAAGGTATAACTGAAACTTCCAGGAAGCTAAAAGATCCCCGGTTTCTCCGGGGATCTTTTAGTTATATAGTTAATGATTTAACGCCAGTGACCAGGTACCCATACAGAGCCACGTGGCGTATCGCGCCAGTGACCAGGACGCCATTGGTTACCCGGACGGGGAGGCGCTTCCCAGCGGCCGCCTGCATATTCATAGTGACCATGGTTAGGTCTCCATTCTTCGTCTATCCACACGTGGCGGGGACTAGGTGGCGCCGGGCGTTCTACGATCACATCGTGGCGAGGACGAACGCTTACAAAAATCTGGGCAGAACTGCTGAGTGAACCGCAAGTAAGCGCGATGGCCACTCCCAGAATCATTTTTTTCGTTATGTTTTGCATGTATTTATTTATTGTAATCAATGAGATATAAATTTCATGCCTCAATATTTTAAAAAATACAAATAAATAATCGCCATGTCTTTAAAAGACAAAAGGTTCTTATCAGTGATAAGAACCTTTTTGTAAAGAATCATTAACTATTAACGCCAGTGGCCTGAGATCCAAACGGAGCCACGAGGAGTATCGCGCCAATGACCAGGTATCCATACTACACCCGGACGAGGAGGAGCTGCCCAATAACCACCAGAGTATTCATAATGGCCATGGTAAGGCCTCCATTCTTCCTCAACCCATATGTGACGTGGGCTAGGTGGTGCAGGACGGGCCACAATCACTTCGTGGCGCGGGCGGATATTCACATATATCTGGGCAGAGCTTGTAACAGAACTACCGATTGCTGCAATGGCAAGAGCAATGAACACTGTTTTTGCTGTATTTTTCATTTTATTGATTTTAGTTGTTAACTCTTTGTTTAATCAAAGTCATAAGCTAAATAATAATAATTATGTACCATGCTTTCATGATGTGTTTTTTGCGATGGTTTTCATGATATGCTTTTTTTATTGTGAAAGTTGGATTAAAATATCATGCCGTGGTTTAACGGCATGGCATTTTAAAAAAGCACATCAAAAAAACTATTCTGTAATGTTTTGGGCGGCTATAAAGGCACTGCTCCATGCATTCTGAAAATTAAAGCCACCTGTTATACCATCTGCATCCATTACCTCCCCGGCAAAATATAATCCAGGAACAAGTTTACTTTCAAGCGTGGCCGCACTAATTTCACCCAACGATATGCCCCCACAGGTTACAAACTCTTCTTTGAACGTGGTTTTACCTTTTATACTATATAGGTTATGTACCAGCCGTTCTATTAATTTATTCTGGGCGTTGGCAGGCAGTTCTCCCCAGCGGGTATCTTCCCCTACTCCGCTATCGGCCAGCAGGTATTCCCACAGGCGGCGCGGAAGGTTATAAATATTCTTGTTTCTTAATAATTGTTTACCATATTCAACCCGCGCCTGCAAGATGGTATTGCGCGCATCAGCTTCTGTTACATCGCCTAGCCAGTTAACCAGTATGTCGAATTCATAATTGCGCGTATTAAGTTCTCTTGCAGCCCATGCAGAAGTACGCAAAACTGCCGGTCCGCTCATACCCCAATGGGTAATGAGTAACGGGCCGTGCTCTGCTATTTTAGTGCCTGCTATTTTTACGGTAGCATTGGGTACACTTACCCCCATAAGCTCTGTTATAGGATGCTTGGGCATATTGAATGTGAACAACGAAGGAACCGGGGTTTGTATAGTATGCCCCAGCACCTGCAACCATTGATATTGCTCAGCTTTGGGAAAGCCTCCTGTTGTGATCAATACCCTATCTGCTACCGTGGTAGTCTTATCGGCAAAATAGAGCACGAACTCCTCCCCTGTCTTCTCGATCTTCACCACTTGCTTATGGTATGCAATATGCACATTCCTTTTATGCATTTCTTCTAAAATGCATTCCATAATCGTTTCACTACTGTCTGTTACAGGAAACATACGCCCATCGGCCTCTGTTTTTAAGGTCACGCCCCGTTCTTCAAACCAGTTGATGGTATGTTGCGGACTGAACTGGTACAGGGTTTTACGCAATAACTGTTTGCCACGTGGATACCGGGTAATAAGTTCAGGTATATCAAAGATGGCGTGGGTAACGTTGCAGCGCCCACCTCCTGATGCCTTTACCTTTTGCAGCGGCTTGCCTGTTTTTTCATATACAACCACTTCCAGACCTGTCTGAGATACGATATTGGCAGCAGCAAAACACCCGGCTGCCCCGGCTCCTACAATGGCTATTTTCATTAATACATTAATAATTGTGGTAAAGATATACAGGTTGGAGGTAGGCAGAAAGTTGGAGGCAATTACTTTATACATTATATTGTATAAGCAATAAAATATAAACACATATGGATGCGGGGCACCACCCACTTGTACCGGAACAATATAAAGGGATACTCAAAGATTTTGCGTATGCTATTAGCGCCAAGGATATGGATGAAGCAGCATCATGGTTCCTTGACATGAAGGATAATATGCTGGATGTGAACAATTGGAAGAACGGCATTACAGAAGATATTTCCTTCGCCCTTACCGATAAACATAAAAAAGTGCTGCACCGTAAAGCCCATACGCACGACATGGTGCAACTGGACCCGGACAAATACCAGGTGGGTGATATATGGAGCTATACCCTGATAGACACAGTAGAATATGATTATGACCCGGATACAGACTATGAAAGCATAGGCATGCGTATATACCTACCATGCCAGGAAGACGAGGGTCTTATTTACAACTCAGAATGTGCTTCAGTCACATTTGTATGTGACAGGAGGGGCGTAAACCTTTCTGCGACATGCCATGTAAGAAACCTTAAAAAAGTAATTTCGGACAATGTGGATAACTGGGTAAATGTGAAAGATGAGCAATGGCAAGGATTGATAAAAAGTTTTATGGGATAATGACAGTTAGTATATGTGTCATTACCCGTATCTTTGCGGCCGTAAATAATTTATGATGCGCATTCAATTCCGGGCAGCGACAGTGCTGCTGTTTTCCATCTTTTTGTTCTCATCCATCAAGTCTGACGCTAAAAACAAAAAAGATCGTACAGGTTCTATATACTTTAGCTGGGGATATAATACAGAATGGTACACCAAATCGACAGTTACAATAAAACAACCCGGGCTTGGCAATGATTACGAAATGGTGCATGTAAATGCCCATGACCACAGGGGCTGGGATGAAGGCCTTTTTCATAAGGCATTTACCATACCTCAATATAATTACCGCCTCGGCTATTACTTCAATAAAAAACAGGACCTGGGTATTGAAATCAACTTCGACCATACAAAATATCTCATCGCAGATGGCCAGCAAGTACACCTAAAAGGTACATTGGCTAATAAGAGTGTGGATGAACAAATTTTCTTCGCGCAGAGCAACGGATTCTATTACTTTTTAAATAATGGAGCAAATTTTCTTCTGTTCAACTTAGTGAAGAGAGTACCGGTTTACAATGCCAAAACCCGCAAACTGAAGGTAGATCTTACAGGAAAAGCAGGTATAGGCCCGGTAATACCTCACGTACAGAACGACCTTTTTGGGCAGATAAACGCACAGCAGTTTCAGCTGGGTGGCTGGAACACAGGCGCTGAAACAGCAGTGCGCGTAACTGTAATGAAGTACGCCTATCTTGAATTTTCACAAAAAGTAGATTACGCCCGATACAGTCACCTGCTCGTTTATGATGGCCGTGCCAAACAAAACTTTGGCACTTATGAGCTTATTTTAAGCCTGGGCTTTATTATACCTACTACAAAACATAATCCTTCATTTACCCCGGCAGCTAGCCCTACAGAAAGTATAAAGTAAGTTTATCTTTTGTCTGTAAAACCAAGAATATGTTCGCGTTCCACATCAAGATCGGTGTAGAGCAGTGTAATTGTTATAAGCAGGAGCGGCAACCCGCCGTCTTTGGCTTCAATAGCGCTTTGCGACTGTACTACAGAATGTATTTTTATGTTCTTTTTACTTTCCAGCAACACATTCATTTCCTGTTGCACGTTTTCGTGCTCACCATGAAAGATGTGGCATTTCATTCTATTTTCAGCCATTGAAATAATTTAAAGCATCAAAAATAAGCAAACAATAATGATTACAACTATTGCTGAATAGACGGGTACTTTTATAGCTGTGCGCTAGCATAACATTGAATTTATGTTTACATTTATCGCCTATCCACGAACAATAAAATAACTTATGAAAAAAGCCACCTACGCTATACTCCTCACTATTGCAGGAACAATATTAATGACCTCATGTAAAAAAGATTACCACTGTGCCTGCACATATAACGGCATAGCAATTTATAATAAAGACCTGGGCAACCAAAGTAAAAGAGATGCCAAAAATCAATGCAATGAGAATATCAATACAATACCCGGCGAAACGTGGAATTGTGATGTTTATTAGGTTTAATTTCCCCAGTATTAAGTGTTTTTTAGTACCTCTGCAAGGGTAAATATAGTATGCAGGGGTGGCATAATTATTATGCAGTAAGGAAGAAGAAGATCCCGCAGTATATATAGAAAAATGAAAACAAACGCTAAAGCCATTATTGGCTCAGTTAAGGTTTTTAACCTTATAGACCAGAAACTTGAAATAACCCGTAATGCATTAAAACACTTACCCATAGAAAAGGGAGACAGAGTATTGCTGCGTACCAGCAACTCTGATGCAGATGCTGAATACATAACAGTGGGACAAAAGCAGACCTACCTAAGTGCCGATGCGGTAAGATACCTGGTTGAAAAACAGGTGAGTTGCGTGGGCATAGATTACTTGCTGACTAATAATAAGAGCACCGCTGCAGAAATAAACGTAATGCTGACAGATTCATCAATAAGCATGATACAGGGCCTGCGGCTAAAAGACATAGATGCCGGTGCATATGAAATGATATGCCTGCCCGTGCCTGGTAACAACGGCGCCACCCCACAATCGCGTGTAATATTGAAACCAGAAAAGAAACTGGAAGCTAAGTATGCATAAACCACATTAAACCTATTGTTGGAAAGCATGACTGCCAAAATGAAGGAATGGCTGAAACGTTACCTTCCTGCAGAATTGCTCTCTACCGGGGCAACCCTCGGTGGTGGTGTTATTGCTTATCGTATTTGGAATAATGCTGTAGCAGCTGCTTTAGTAGCAACATGGGCAGGAAACTTATTATACTTTGGATATATACTCCTCAACGATATTCATGGAACAAAAAAGGCCCTAAACGCAGACAATAAAGGTTACAATATCATTACCTTTCTTAAAAACATTCGCGCATTTGTAGTTGAATTTGGCATAGCAGAAGTCCTGGACAGCTTTTTAATAAGGCCACTGCTCATGTATTATTTACCGCTGCTTATTGATAACTTGGTGGCCGCCCTATTACTTGCAAAATTTATTGCCGATATAACTTTTTATATACCAGTTACATTAAGTTATGAATTTGCAAAAAAACGTTTCCGAAATTTCTCGTAGGCTGCCAGTATAGAATTTATCATGCAGCAATCGATAAATACAATAAAGAAAAAGCTTTAATAACAACCATAAAGAATATTTTTGCAGCGGTTTTAAAATTGTTATTATGGTTAAATAACAATCATCATCTAAGAAAAATAGCGTTGCTCCATATGCTGAAACGAATAGTTTACCTGCTCATTTATTTTTCTCCCATATACGCCATAGCACAAAACAATATTGCAGACAGTTCATTTACCCTTACACAATGCCTGCAATATGCCATGAAAAACCAGCCTGCTTTGAAACAGTCTTACTTAGACCAATCGATAGCAGATGCCAACAACAGAATAGCCTATTCTGCCTGGTTACCACAACTAACAGGCGTTGCCAACTATAACCACTACTTTGGATTACCAACAGTCTTCTTTCCATCTACCAGTACCACACCAGGGTCACCACCGGTAGGTACGCTAGTGGCAGCTCATACAGGGCTAACCAATGTATCTACCCCGGAATTTGAGGCAAACCAAGTGATATTTAGTCCCGATGTGCTTATAGCGGCACGGTCTGGCCACCTGAATACTTTGTATGCCAAACAAAACACCGTAAGCACCAAAATAGACCTGATCACCAATGTGAGTAAAGCCTATTATGACGTGTTATTGTCGCTACAACAAATAAACGTACTAAAAGAAGACACATCGCGCCTGAAGAAAAACCAAAGCGACACCTACCATCAATATGTGAGCGGTGTAAAAGACAAGGTGGATTACAAACAAGCTACCATATCGCTCAATAATTCTATGGCGCAACTGACAAATACCATTGAAGCAGCCCAGGCAAAGTTTGCCAACCTGAAGCAATTGATGGGATACCCGACAGATAAAAACTTCAACATTAATTTTGATACTACCCGCATGATGCAGGAAGTTTTTTTTGATACTACAGAAACCCTGCAGTTTCAGAAACGCATAGAATACCAGCAATTGGAAACTGCAAAAAGACTGCAGCGGGAAACAACATCGTACTACCACCTGGGTTTTCTCCCGTCGGTCTCTGCTTTCTATAATTACGATCTGGAATACCAGGCCAATACAGTGCCCGATCTTTTCAAAACATCTTATCCTTATTCTCTTTGGGGCCTAAACCTCAGCATACCTATTTTTACCGGCTTCAGGCGTACAGAAAATGTGAGGAAGGCAAAGCTGCAGGAGCAACGAACAGACTGGGACAAAGTAAATATGGAACTGGGCATATATACTGAATATAAGCAAGCCATGGCCAGCTATACCAGCAACCTTTATAACCTGCATGCCATGAGCGAAAATGTGGCCCTGGCAACTGATGTTTATGATATAGTGAAACTACAATACCGTGAAGGTATAAAAGCCTACCTGGATGTAATAACGGCAGAAACCGACCTGCGCAATTCTGAAATTAACTACCTGAATGCATTGTTCCAGCTGCTGTCCAGCAAGATAGACTTGCAAAAGGCAATGGGAGACATTACGCCGAACATTTAAAACAGATAAAACATTATCAGCTATATGAATAGATCGATCATAAACATGGGCCTGGTTTTGTTGAGCAGCCTAAGCTTATTTGGCTGCGGAGACAGTAAGAATAAAAGCAGCGCAGCGGCAAAAAACGCCAATGCACCTGTACCTGTAACCCTATTTGAAACCCATTTGCAACCTGTTGTATATTTTGACCAGTTTCCGGGTACTGTTACTGCATTGATGCAGGTGGATATACATCCTGAAACTGAAGGCTATATTACCGGCATATACTTTAAAGAAGGCAGCCATGTACATAAAGGCCAGGTACTTTATGATATAGACAAGAGTAAGTACCAGGCATCGTACGACCAGGCACAGGCGAACGTGCGCTCAGCACAGGAAACCGAAGCCCAATCGCAAAAAGATGCGGACCGTTATACTTACCTGAACCAACACGATGCCATAGCCAAGCAAACGCTAGACCATGCTATTACTACCCTGAATACCTCTAAAAACCAGGTGAATGCTGCAAAGCAAGACCTTAAAAAAACACAAACCGACCTGGGCTATGCTACTATAAGAGCACCGTTTGACGGAACCATAGGCATTTCTCAAGTAAAACTTGGCAATACGGTAACAGTAGGTCAAACAGTATTGAACACAATATCTACAGACGACCCTATGGCGGTTGATTTTGTGGTGAATGAAAAGCAAGTGTCCCGTTTCCTGAAAATGAAAGCGCGAGATGAGAATCCAGACGACAGTATGTTTACTATACTGATGCCGGATAATACAAAATACCCTGGACTAGGCAAATTATCGGTGGTTGACCGGGGTGTTGACCCGCTTACCGGCACTATAAGGATCAGAGTGGTTTTTGGGAACAAAGAGGGATTGTTGCGCTCTGGTATGAGCTGCACCATGTGTGTGCACAACGAAGATAAACAACCACAGATAGTAATACCCAGCAAAGCTTTGGTAGAGCAGATGGGAGAATACTTTGTATATATAGCAAAAGATACTGTAATAAATGACAGCGCTAACAATAAAAATAATGGTGCGAATAAAGGGCCAAGCCTGCGTGCTGCACAAAGAAAAGTAGTACTGGGACAAACCATAGGTGCAAATGTGGTAGTAAAAAGCGGATTGGAGGATGGTGATAAAGTGATCACCGACGGGGTACAGAAACTGCACGACGGATCGCTTATAAATGCCCAGAAACCCGGCCAGCAGACGGGCGGAGACACACCGCAAAACGGGGATAAAAAGAAAGGGTAAATGTAGCTGCTGACCAACATTCTTTTACATGAATCACGATATTCCATGATAGCTAATACTTTTATAAAAAGGCCGGTTACAGCAATAGTTATATCCATAGTATTACTGCTTGTGGGCACTATTTCCATATTCAACTTGTCTGTAGGGCAATACCCTGAAATAACACCACCTATAGTACAAGTAACAGGCGCTTATACCGGTGCCGATGCAGCTACTGTGGAACAGACCATGGCTACACCGGTAGAGACACAGATAAACGGCTCGCCGGGGATGGAATACCTGGCAAGCAATAGTACCAACAACGGAGCGCTCACTATTAACGCAACTTTCAATATTGGTACCAATATCAACATTGCTACCCTTGATGTGCAGAACAGGGTAAGCATAGCCACGCCACAGTTACCTGATGTGGTAAAACGCCTGGGGCTAACAGTACGTAAACGTAACCCCAGCATACTAATGCTGTGCGCCATTTATGCCCCTAAGGGCAGCCACAATGTAACCTTCCTGGATAATTATACGAATATATTTGTACGCGATGCCTTGCTGCGTGTGGACGGCGTGGGTGATATATTTACCCGTGCCGATGATTTTAGTATGCGCATATGGCTGAACCCAGATAAGCTGGCATCGTATAACCTTACGGCAACAGATGTTATAGCAGCTCTGAATGAACAAAACGTACAAGTGGCTGCAGGTTCGGTAGGCACCCCACCCCAGCAGGACGCACAAACTTTTGAGTATAGTATATTGGTAAACGGCAGGCTGAGCCAAGCCAGCGAATTTGACAAAGTGATCCTCAAATCGAACCCGGTAACGGGATCTATAGTTTACCTTAAAGATGTGGGCCGCGCTGAACTCGGAAAGTTCTCTTACGCCAGTAACTCTTTTGTAGATGGGAAACGTGCATCTTACCTGCTTATATACCAGGCGCCAGGCAGCAATGCCCTTGCCACTGCAGAAGGTGTTTATGCTAAGCTGGAAGAATTGAAAAAATCTTTCCCTGCGGATGTTGATTATAGCGTACCATTTGAATCTGTGACCGTTGTAAAAGTATCGATGCACGAAGTGGTAGATACGCTGCTGGAAGCGCTGGCGCTTGTGGCCCTGGTTGTATTCCTGTTTCTGCAAAACTGGCGTGCAACGCTTATTCCTATACTGGCCATACCTGTATCCATAGTAGGTACGTTCATATTCTTCCTACCCCTGGGGTTTACTATCAATACACTTACTATGTTTGGTTTTGTGCTGGCCATAGGTATAGTTGTGGATGATGCCATTGTGGTAGTGGAGGCAGTACAGCACTATATGGATCATGAGCACATGTCGGCAAAGGAGGCTACGTACAGCGCCATGAAGGATATATCGGCGCCGGTAATAGCCATAGCCCTGATACTTGCTGCCGTGTTTGTACCTGTAGGGTTTATACCGGGCATAGTAGGTCGCCTATACCAGCAGTTTGCCATTACCATAGCCATATCGGTGATCATCTCTGCATTTGTCGCATTGTCGCTTACCCCTGCATTATGTTCATTGCTACTGAAACCAACAGATCCCAATAAAGAACCTAAAGGCCTGAATAAATGGTTTGCCAACTTCAATGCATGGTTTGCCCGTGTAACTAATAGTTATTCAAACGGTGTACAAAAAGCAATTAAGTCGGCCAGGCTAGTACTTATCCTTTTAGTATGCATAGGCATAGGTACCATATTCCTGTTCAAACAAAAGCCTTCAGGTTTTATACCGCTAGAAGATGACGGCAGAGTTTACATTACATACGAGCTGCCCGAGGCTTCTTCTACTACACAATCTATATTGGTACTAGACAGCCTGATGAAAATTGTAGGCAGTACGCCGGGAGTTGGGCACTATGCAGCGCTTGGTGGCCTTAATGTGGTGAATTTCTCTACAAAATCGAACAGTGGTACCCTATTCTGCCAGTTGAAACCATGGGATGAAAGAAAGCACAGCAGCGAGCAGATACCCGGGATAATAGGTGTATTGCAAAAACGCATAGCTGATGCCGGATTGAAAAATGCAAACGTAGTTGTAATACCACCGCCACCCATACCGGGCCTGGGGCAAACCGCTGGTTTTAGCATGCAGATAGAGCAACGCCAAACCAACGATAATGTGCAGACGTTTGAAAAAGTGGTGAGGGGCTTTTTAGCAGAGGTTAATAAAGACCCTAATATAGGCAGGGCGTTCAGCTTCTATTCAGCACATACCCCCAGCTATGATGTAAAGGTGGATAGGGAAAAGTGTAAAAAGCTAGGCATTTCCATAGGTGATGTATTCAGTACCATACAAACCTACATGGGTAGTTTCTATATCAATGATATAACACTGTACAACAGAAACTTCCACGTGGTAGCGCAGGCTGATACATCGTTCCGTACCAAGATAGCCGATATGGGTAAGTACTTTGTGCGTAACTCAGCGGGCGGAATGGTGCCATTAAGTACTCTTATCAGTTACAAACCAATAGAGACAGCCCCACTTATCTCCCATTTCAATATATTCAGATCAGCAGAAGTAGATGGTACACCAGCAGAAGGCCATAGTAGCGGCCAGGCATTGGATGCCTTAAAGCAAATTGCTGATCGTACCCTGCCGCAAGGGTATTCTTATGAGTTCTCGGGCCTTAGCTATGAAGAATTACAAGCAGGTTCTAAGTCTATCTATATATTCGGCCTATCCATACTGTTCGTGTTCCTGTTTTTGGCAGCACTGTACGAGAGCTGGGCAGTACCATTCTCAGTATTGCTAGCCGTACCATTGGGCGCATTTGGGGCCATACTCACGCTTACCTTTGTACCTAGCCTTACTGACAACGTATATGCACAAATAGGGTTAATAACGCTCATTGGGCTATCGGCAAAGAATGCAATATTGATAGTAGAGTTTGCCAAAGAACGGCTTGACCATGGCGAAGAATTGATACAATCGATAATGGATGCGGTGAAACTGCGTTTGCGGCCTATTATTATGACATCTATGGCTTTTATATTGGGCGTAATGCCATTGGTACTGGCAACTGGTGCCGGTGCCGTAGCACGGCGCACTATAGGCTTCACTGTATTGGGCGGTATGCTTGCAGCCACATCGCTTGCTATATTCTTTGTACCCGTATTGTTCGTAACCATAAGCCGCCTGGCATATGGCAAGAAAGGACTTGCTTACTTACAGCAACATGCTAAAGAGCTACAGGAAGAACAAGAAAAAGAGAAGAATGTGGATATAGACCCAGCGCTTAACTTCCAGATAAAGCAAGAAAAAGAAGAAAGTGAAGGGGATAATAATAAGTGATAATAAGTAAATAGCTAAAAAAACATACAGGTGGGCTCCATTTGAGCCCACCTGTATTTATGGCATACTGTAAGATGGTATGAGTTTTACGTGAATTATGTCACATAAAAAATCAACCAGAGATATTATACCATGCCATCTTCCGTCATTTTAACTAAAGAATATTTCCCAGAGCGTAAGGTGTTGAGAATAACCTTTGTATCAGGACTGGTATATGACTACCTGGATGTACCACAACAGGTTTACGACGAGATGAAAAAAGCCACATCAAAGGGAACGTTTCTTAATACACGGATAAAAGGCATTTATGACTTTGAAAGAGTACAATAACAAATACTGGCAATGGATTTAATATGCTACTTCCCTTTCAGCATAATATCATGATTACATAAGTAGTAAATGGCTAAATAAATAAAGGTGGCGCCATTTGAGCCCACCTTTATAAGTCGCATATTGTACTCGTTGGTTTTTCTGTTTATAGCAATTAGTTTTTAATAAAACGTTGCGTAATGGTTTTGCCATTTACTATCGTCTTTAACAGGTACACTCCATTTGCCAGGTCACTAACCGGGATAGTTATGTTTTGGTCTGTTGAACTAATGGTCCTTATTACCTGCCCAACCACATTTACTATACTGATACTTTTATTACCCATATAGCTATTGCTGTAGTTTACATTTATGTTTTGGGTAGCAGGGTTAGGTACTATAACTACACCGGGGGTTTGGTTACCAATATTGCCTATACCGGTATTGTTGCTTATGTTGTTAAACACCAGCTCCAGCCTGCCCCGCCCCTGGCTGGCTGCATTGCCGTCAACAGCAAAGGGATAGCTCATACCGTTACTCACCAGTGTGTAGGTATTGGTATATTTATCGTGCAGGTACACACTTTTGTCGGCAGGTAAACTATACGCACTTACTGTGAGCGTATAGGTATTCTGTGGCACAGAACGCAGCCCCAGGGTTATGGTCTCCCCATCGGCTATGCTATCCGCATCGCGGGCATCTACGTTCATTTCCTGGTTGTCTTTTGATAAACTATAAATATCAAATTGTGCATTGCTTATCTTCTCCAGGTCCCCGTTATCGCCGGCAAGCCGGCTGGTGCCTGGTTTTAACACAAGGTCCCAATTGTCCCACAGGTTGTTGCCTTTGTAAACAGACAGTTCCAGTTCAGGGTAAACACTTGTTTTTTTAAATAAGTTAGCAGTTGGTGTGCTGGCACTTTTACAGCTCTCAGGGAAGATAAGTGTAACGTCTGTGCCTGTAGGGTTATGTGCTAAAAACGCACCGTTGATGGGTATAACCGTACTTGTTGATCCATTTATATATTGCGTACCGTTGGTTGATGTAACTCCACCAGCCTGCCCCGATGGATCGACCAATTTAATAGCATCAAGGTCGTTAATACCGGTAACACTATCCAAAAGTATCTGCGATGGCAATGGATTAGAGATCAGGTTCCAGCCCCCGGCAGGTACCGTTTCACTTACACCTCCAGCATTCACTGCTGCTGCGGTAAGGAATGTTACAGGTAAAGGCGAATAGGAACCACCCGCACATCCTTCCCCGCTTTGCCCCCTTATAAAGGCGAGTATGCCATTGGCATGGGTGCCACCTGTTGCCGCTGCAGGGTAAGTACCTGTACCGGTAGCTGTAATACCTGCATAGGCAGGTGATGCGCCCGGAGTATAACTGTAAATAGAAGGTACCGTACCCGCACACCCGCCTATATTGCCCGCAGTAAGCCCGGTTATGTCAAAATAGTTGCCCAGGCTTGCTATATCCTGGTCTGTACTATAGGGATGGCCCACAAGACGATAACCTCGCTGGCCGGGCACATAACATTGTATGTTCACAGTACCGGCTATAGTGCCACTCCCAGCCGCTATACGGGCGGTACCTGCGGTACTGCTCAATAAATTAAGCTCACCGCTGGTAGTAAACGTACCAGCAGTTACAGTCACCGTTCCTGAAGGTGATATATTTAGTGAATTACCCAGTGTAGCATTACCACCAATGTTTAATGTACCCAGGGTATCGTTCCCTTTTAAAGAAAGCTGGTTAGTAAGTGCACCGATAGTGGTTATAGTACTGGTCGGTAACACAGAAATGCGGCCGGTGGAAGTATTTGAAAGACCGGCCAGAGATAATGTATGGTTGCCCACAGCCAGATCGCCGGTGCCGGTTATGTTTACTGAACCGGTAACAGTTAGTGAACTACCCAGCGTGGCATTACCTCCAATGTTCAATGTGCCCAGGGTATCACCCACTTGAAAAGAAAGCGAACTAGTAAGTGCACCGGTAGTGGTTATAGTGCTGGTCGGTAACACAGAAATGCGACCGGTGGAAGTATTTGAAAGATTGGCCAGAGATAATGTATGGTTGCCTACAGCCAGAATGCCGGTGCCTGTTGCCATAGTCAATAAATTGGTAACAGTTATACTTCCCCCCATTGTTATGGTACTTGACGAACTAGCGTTGATCGTTAAGTTTTTCATGGTACCAGAAGAGAATAACCCCGATGGCAATGTGTACGATGATGAACCACCAAAACTCATGTTGCCTGATGTTGCATTAATAGATCCGGTACCTGCAACAACCGGCGCAGTAGAAAGGGTAAGTGTATTTGAACCTATGACCAGGCTGGTTCCTGTTGCCAACCATAATGTATCTTTTACAGTTAAATTATTGTTAGTGCCCAGGGTAGCCGTGCCTGATGCAATGATGACGTTTTTAATTGTATTTGAGATCAATCCATTCGGCAAGGTACAGTTTGAAAGGATGATTGTGCCATTTGTGGCGCTTAGACTACCCGATGTCCGTGTAAATGCATTGTGCAATGCAAGAGTATCATTTGTACCCAAGGTGAAGGTTCCCGCGACTAAATTTAATGTGCCTGTTATATTTGTTGTTGGCAGGTTCCAGTTAGTTCCCAAATTAATGGTTAAATTATTTATATTATTGCCCGAAAATGTACCTGATGGAATAACGATGGATGTCGCTATTATCATAGTGCCCAACGAGGCATTTATTACACCACTTGTCCTGACAGGTGCAGTGTGCAGCGTAAGCTGATTGCTGCCCAGGTTAAAGACCCCTGCAGTTAATGTTAATGTGCCTGTTATATTTGTTATAGCCTGGTTCCAGGTAAGCGTACCTGATGCAAGAGTAAGATTTTTTATATTATTGGCAGCAAAGGTACCCGCCGGTACCGTAAGGTTATTATTAAACACCATCTTGCCCAAACTGGCATCTATTGCACCGGCTGACCGGGTAAGCGAATCGTATATAAATAACGATAAGCCTACTGCCTGAGGATTACCTACAGCTAAGGTGCCTGCAGTAAGCGCTAAGGTGCCTAAGACCGAGGTAACATTCCCAATGTAAAGTGTACCTGTTGAATTGATAGTCAGGTTGCCGTAATTACCACCGGGTATGAAAGGGGTACCGGCAGCAGTATAGACTATTGTTGACGTTGGATCTATAGTATTCAGTGCCAGGTTCGAAGGGTCTGATGATACGGTAAGGGTAACTGCGGCAGGTACATTAATAAGGCCCGTAAGCGCACTGCCTGAAAACGTAATACTGCTATCAAACACAAACACAGAATTTGAGCCCAGTGTAAGTGCGCTGTCCAGCGCCCCTGGGTTATTGTTGGCTACATGAAAGGTCTGCCCAGTACCGGTTAAACTTGTTGGGTTGGTGCCACTACCATCAAGATTAGTGCCCCATGTAGTAATGCTGGCCAGGTCGCCTGTACTGGCAGAGTAAAAAACGGTTTGTGCATTGGCGCCCAAAACGTTTAAGAAAATTATTGCAAGCAGCAATAATTTAAATTTCAGTTGTACTCCTTGTTTTCTCATCTTGTTCAAATCTTCATTTATCTTTCAAAATACTTACCCAATAGCATTTCAAGTATTGATCTCTAGTATATAAGTCTTAAAACTTAATCATTTTAAATGTATAGTATAATACCAATATTATAGAAACGACTTAGTATTCACCGCTTCTCATTTAGTTATTGGCATTTCTCACCCAGTATTTGTCAAGTATGGCAATGCTGAAACCCAAATCTGTTGGCAATAAAGTTTATTTATGGCAAAAAAAACAATTACAGCAAAAAAAAATACGGTGTATTGCTACATCGTATTTTTTTAGAAAGAATATAAGTTGATGATATTACTGTTGTTTACCCTGGAAGGTACAATCAGATTTGGTTACCCCGCTGTTGTTATCAACTACCACAGTATTGTACTTTAAAATACCTGCATTCCATGATATGGAATATGTTGTAGTAACATTGTTGTTGGTTTGGGTAGGCACAATGATCAAATACTGGCCACCTGTAATGCTGATAGTACCATATACTACTTCACTGCTGTTAAAGCTGTTCACAATACCTACCTGGGTATTAGAGCTGCCGGTAACAATGGCTACAGTATCTAACAAACCTGCTGCAGAATCGCAGGTGGTAACACCAATATACTTACCCAGGAACCTGTCCTCAGAGCGTATATCACACTGGGCGCCCTCATACCCTGTGGTACAATGGCAGAAGCCACCAGAGCATGCGCCACCGTTATAACAAGTAAGATCGGTGCAGCTATCCTTCTCACAAGCGCTGAACAAAACAGTAGCGGTGATACCTATAAAAGCGAATGCGGTAAGCAGCATTGGTTTCAAAAACTTCATGCGGATATATTATTTACGCCCTAAAATACAAAAAATATTATCGTTTAATAGTAATCGGGTATTTTTTTATTGAGCAAAGGCATTCCACCCTTGCGCAACAAGCTTATGTTTGTTGCCAGAACGGGTTAAAAGTATTGCCCCTTCTGCTTTATCTGTCATATACCCCACTACACTTATTTGTTCATTGCGAATTATTTTTTCATAATCCTCCTGCTTTATGGTGAACAGCAACTCATAGTCTTCCCCGCCGCTCAAAGCGCAAGCAGTAGGATCTACCTGAAACTCATATGCAGTTTCCTTGGTTTCATTATGAAAAGGTATTTTATCCTCATGCAGTATGCAACCCAGGTCGCTGCTGTTACAAATGTGCAGCATTTCGCTGCTCAGGCCATCGCTAATGTCTATCATGGATGTAGGCACTATATCATTTTCCTGCAGCCAGTTCACAATATCCAGTCTTGGTTCTGGCTTCAATATTCTTTGTATCAGGTAGGCTTTTCCACCCAGATCTGGCTGTACCCCCGGGCTTTCAAGGAATATCTTTTTCTCACGCTCCAGTAGTTGCAATCCCAGGTAAGCTGCGCCGAGGTCGCCCGATACGCAGATCAGATCACCTTTTCCTGCCCCACTCCTGGTAACAAACTTGTTAGGGGCTACTTCCCCTATGGCAGTTACGCTGATAACAAAACCTTTTTGCGAGGTAGAGGTATCGCCACCCACCAGGTCAATGTCATATTTCTCGCAGGCTGCATATACACCATCATAAAATTCATCCAAAGCTTCTACCGAAAATCGATTGGTGATACCGATGCTCATTGTAATGTGGGTAGGTACTGCATTCATGGCACAAACATCGCTCAGGTTCACAGCCACGGCCTTGTAACCCAAATGTTTCAGCGGGGTGTACATCATATCAAAATGTATCCCTTCCAACAGCAAATCAGTAGTGATCACCGTTTGCCGGCCAAAATTATCTATTACGGCAGCGTCATCGCCCACACTAAGTATGGTGCCTGCCTGCCGGGTATCATTATTTTGCGTTAAATGTTTTATTAAACCAAACTCGCCCATGTCGGCTATCTCAGTACGTCCTTCGTCCATATCCTTTTTATAATTGTGTGTCTTCTGTTGTTATGCTTTGTTTTTTTATCAGGCGCAACATATCATCGTGTATGAGGCCATTTGTAGCTAATGTTTCTTTATCAAAAACATCGTAAGGGGCACCTTCAAAATTAGTGATCCTGCCCCCTGCTTCCTGCACTATAAGGTACCCTGCAGCAATATCCCATGAATTGAGATTGTACTCCCAAAAACCATCAAAACGGCCGCAAGCCACCCAACAAAGGTCTATGGCTGCCGAACCCAACCTGCGGACAGGCAAGCCAGACAGCACAAAACGTTCAAACACTCTTATAGGGTGTTCGCTGTTATTAGGCCACTTGTAGGGGAAACCTGTAACCAGGCAAGCAGTACGAAAATCACTTTTCCTGGATACCGATATAGGCATACCATTGAGTGTTGCCCCTTGCCCTTTTTCAGCAAAGAACAGTTCATTCATCATGGGGTTATATACTGCACCATAGAGCATGTCGTCATTAAACTTCAGCCCTATACTTACGCAGCATATAGGTATGCCATGTGCAAAGTTTACAGTACCATCTATAGGGTCTATTATCCACTGGTAGGGAGAGTCTTGCATTAGAGTGCCCATTTCTTCACTTATGATGCTATGCTCAGGAAAATGGCTGCTGATGATCTCTATGATCTTCTTTTCAGACAGTTGGTCCACCTCAGTTACCAGGTTATTGATGGTATCTTTATTTTCTATTTTAAAAGTACCTTCAAAGTAATTGTGAATTATCCTTCCGGCTTCCTTGGTGGCCTCCAGCAATACATCTTTAAGTTCAGACATAGTTTACAGTTTTAACTCTTTTCCTAAATAATAGTCAATCACTTTCAACTTAAATATAAGATCGTACCGGGCGCTCAGCAAATTGGAAGCTGCTGTATATTCTGAGTTCTGGGTAACAAGAAAGTCAACAGTGGTTGTCAATCCAAGATCGTACCTTTTCTTTGCAAAGTCAAGTGCCCGCTGCGCGGCATCTGCGGCGCGAACGGCTGCAGCGTATTTCTGGATGGAACTTATGGCATCATTATGTGCCTTATAAACGTTCTGCTTTAACGTTAGTTCTGCATTATATTCATTCAGTTGTTGTGTAGCCAGGTTAATGCGGGCCTGCCGTACCGCATACTGCGACTGCCAGCCATTAAAGAGCGGAATATTAAGATTCAGAGCAACCGTCTGCCGGAAGTTATTGTTTAACTGGCTGTTAAAAGGAATAACTGGCGTATTTATCCTGTAAACAGGTTGATAAACCGTATCACCCTTGCTGGTCAACCCAATGGGTGTTGCACCCAGCAATTGGTTGGTAGGCTGGTAAGAAAGGTAATTACTTGCCCAGTTGGTACCCGCTTGCACACTTAACGACAGTTGCGGATATAAATTTCCTTTATAAAGCGCTACTCCTTTCTCTGCTGCAGCCACACGATCTTCACTGCCCCTTATAGACCCAAAGTGCTTATGGGCCTCCCGGTATATCTCATCGGGCTTGGTAGTGATCACGGTCATTTCATCATCCACCTTTACATCAGGGACCTCAATATCGAAAGGAGTTGAAAAATCGAGGTTCAGTAATGTTTTCAGGTCAAGTATAGACGCTGTATAGTTAGCAATTGCAGTAATGAGGTTAGAGCTATCCCCTGCCAGCTGAGACTCCAGCTGTGCTACATTCAACTCTGGTAAACGCCCTGAATTAGCAAAACTAACCGTTTGTGCTAGTTGTGCTTTAGAAAGATCCACCTGTTTTTCGCTAACGTGTATTTGCTCTTTAGCCAGTATTGCCCGAAGAAACCCTGTAGCTACGTTTAAGGATACATCGTCTTTTAATTGATCCAGATCTGCCTGTGAAGCATCTAGACTGTACTTATTCCTGTTTATGGTATTGCGCTGGGCAAACCAACCGAACAACAATACGTTTGCACTGCCTGTGAGGCTTAAGAAATCATACCCCCCATCCACAAACTGGTTTGTAGTTGGGTTGATGGAACGACCAAAACTTTTGCCATATGCTCCTGTACCGTTTACAGTTGGCAATTGCGCCAACTGGCTTTGCAAAAGGGTGTACCTGGCAAGACGCTTATTCAGTACATCTTGCTGAATAGAAATATTATGGTCTATAGCATACTGCACACAACGCTGCAATGTCCATACATCCTGCCCGTAAACGGTTGCGCCAAGTGTGGTGAAAATTAAAATAGATACAAAAACAGCAAAACGCATCTTACAAAAGTAGCTTAAAATATAACTGGTTCCTATTTGCCTCGCATCAGATATATAGAAGCTAATTGCAATGCAGATAAAAATAAAACAAATATACTATTGCCTGGCAGCCGCAGCATTCAATTTATAAAAACAACTTCTGCAGCGTGGTTCATACACATCCTTTTCTCCCAGTAGTATTTTGTCATCTATTTTGGCTTTGCGGTAAGAATAACTAGCTATATCGCCACAGCAAACACAAATGGCATGCAGCTTGGTTATATATTCAGCCCTTGCCAGCAGCGCAGGCATGGGCCCAAAAGGGTTGCCCGTAAAATCCATATCCAGGCCTGCAACAATTACCCGTTTATGCTGGCGAGTCAGTTCTTCTATTACTTCAATTATATCATTATCAAAAAACTGGGCTTCATCAATACCCACAACATCTATATCTGCAGCCATCAGCAGTATATTATAGGAATTGCTTACAGCAGTGGCTTGTATGCGGCTGGCATCATGCGATATTATATCGTCCTTGTCGTACCTGGAATCAACCTGTGACTTAAATATTTCTATCCTCTGGTTAGCTATATGGGCCCTTTTCATCCTGCGTATCAATTCTTCAGTCTTACCTGAAAACATACACCCACATACCACCTCTATCCATCCTTTTTTACCTGTATGATGCGGTTCAATAAACATACTCTTCAATATTGCTCATAAAAGTAACAATTTATGGAGACCAAATTAACGTTACAATATATGTCACATCCTTACTTTTGTAAAAACCATTTGCATGCAGCGTATATCATTTTTATTGCAGAAAATAGGGCAGTTAGCCGAAAACGGAAACGGCAACGCAATAGAAACAGACCTGATGATGGATTACACCCGGCAATTGTATGCCGAGTTAGTAGAATACAGATCTAAAATTGCGGCAGATAAAATCATTGCACCTGAACCTGTAAACGAGCAGCGAACAGCTTATTACACTCCTGTAATACCCCCTGTAAATGAAGATAAGCCAACTATAATTGAACTTACAGTAGAAAACATAGCCTCCAACGCCAGTAAACGGGAAGATGAGGAAGATGAAGAAACAGACATTCGGACTACCATAGGCATCAACGATAAATACCAGATCATCAGCGAGCTGTTTGGCAATAACAAACCAGCCTATGAAGCCATGATAGACCAGTTAAATAGTTTGGACACTGAACTGGAAGCACTGGAATGGCTACAGGACAATCTATACTTTGAATATAGCTGGCGCGAGGATAGCGAGGCCCTTATGATATTGCATAGTATTCTGCACAGATATTACAGTGGCAATTAAAAAGGCGAGTGAGAATCTGCTACTTTTTAACCACAACTTTCGCTACTTTCCTGGTCATATTTGCCCTCTGCGACAAATTATGCCAGCACTTGGCCATTTCTTCCAGCAATGGTATGGTAGTATCATTGCCAAAATCATAACAATTCTTATACCCCAGGTCGCGAGCTAATATCTTTACCACCT
>Ga0206982_1042_pt1 | contig 47689 bp, 40 predicted proteins | sample Alteio_BWMinCont_18_FD_153493 | JGI IMG/M metagenome (GOLD analysis project Ga0206982, IMG submission 153493) | Enriched cells from forest soil in Barre Woods Harvard Forest LTER site, Petersham, Massachusetts, United States -... | ecosystem: Environmental > Terrestrial > Soil > Temperate forest >... | reverse complement strand
CGGATTTACATATTCTGTGCTATTGCCTTGCTTATTCTTTTTATTGCCATCATCAATTATGTTAACCTCGCTACCGCAAGAGCTTCATCCAGGGTTAGGGAAATAGGAATCAGAAAAACACTGGGTTCAGGTAAATTTCAGCTGGCAACACTTTTTATAACGGAAGCAGCTCTTGTTACGCTTTTTGCCGGCATGATGGCCCTCGTAATAGTCAGGTTCTCGATGCCTCTGTTTAATCAGCTAACAGGTAAAAACCTCTCTGTCTGGCAATTTGGTTATTATTCAACCCTTGCTTTTATAATTTTATTTTCAATTTTAGTCGGATTAATAAGCGGTGTTTATCCTTCGCTGATTCTTGCGAGGTTTCAGACTATACCAGCACTTAAAGGGCAGATGGGAAGAATGGGGAGCACCGTTTTTTTCAGGAAATCATTGCTGGTTTTACAATTTGTTATTACCATATTTATGATCTCTGCATCCTTTGTAATCTACCGGCAATTGCAATACGTGAATCATGCGGATCTTGGGTTCAATAAAGAACAGGTAGTTACTTTTCATATTGATAACCGGAGCCTTCGTTCACAGATCGCTGTTATAAAATCAAAATTATTACAAAGCCCCCTGATAACGAGTGTGGCAGTAGCCGGCAATCCGATCGGGAACAATGACCTGGGTACATACGGATATTTTTATGAGAATAATCGGGCAGCTCTTTCCATTCAGACGAAAGCCATGCAGGAATTGATTATCGATGCAGATTATCTGAATACCATGCAAATCAAATTAAAAGAGGGAAGAAATTTTTCAGACAAGATCATGACGGATCAGGCAAACTCAGTACTTGTAAATGAAACTCTTGTAAAAGAGCTCGGGTGGACAAATGCCCTTGGTAAAAAAATGCTTTCTTCAGCTAACAAGGATGGCCAGCCGAAAACTGTGGTGGGTGTGATCCGCGATTTTCATACCTATTCATTCCAGCATAAAGTGGAACCCCTAGTACTCATACTGCCACCCAATGCAAAGGAGCAGGATAACCTTTATGTAAGGCTTGCGAAGGGGAAAACAGCTGAAGCCATGGCATATCTGGATCAGACATATAAAAGTTTTGATCCTGGAAATCAGACAGAGTACCATTTCCTTGATCAGAATTTTGCCAGCCAATACCAGTCTGAACAAAAACAGGGTAACCTCGCATTGTTATTTACTGTACTTGCCATGGTTCTTTCATTGGTCGGATTATTTGGCCTTGTCAGTTTTACCGTACAGCAATTGACCAAAGAAATCGGTATTCGTAAAGTACTTGGCGCTTCTCTTTTTAATATTGTAAGCCTTTTATCCGGAAACTATCTGAAGCTGATCGCCATCGCAGGATGTATTGCTTTACCTGTTTCATGGATGGTTATGGATCACTGGTTGTCAGATTTCGCATATCGTATTTCATTGCAGATGGGCATATTCATTGCAGCGGGCTGTTTGTGCGCCGGATCAGCCCTGATCATCCTGGGTCTGCAGGCACTGAAAGCTGGGATGGTTAATCCTGTTAAGAGTCTGAGAGCAGAATAGGAGGAAAGTATGGGAGTATGGGAGTATGGGAGTATGGGAGTGAATTTCAAAATCACATTCCCATACTCCCATACTCCCATACTCCCATACTTGTTTTTGTTATATATTAGAGTCCTTAAAACCGCTAGCCATGCCCACCGAACTCTCACCGGTTGTATTTAAAGACAGTCTGGCCAACCCTGCACCACTTGGATTATTTGGATTTGGAATGACAACCGTATTATTGAATCTGCACAATGCAGGATTTTACGAAATGAATTCCATGATACTTTCTATGGGACTCTTTTACGGAGGATTGGCCCAGGTCATTGCCGGAATCCTTGAGTATAAAAAGAATAACACATTCGGAATGACAGCATTTATTTCCTATGGGTTTTTCTGGATTTCGCTGGTAGGCCTCATCTTCATGGGCAAATGGGGATGGATAGCAGCAACTCCCGGAACTGCGCTGGTGGCTTATCTTATCATGTGGGGAATTTTTACTTTACTATTATTTTTTGGCACACTCAGGATAAATAAAGCCCTTCAGTTCGTTTTCGGCTCACTTACTATTTTATTTTTCCTGCTGGCAATAGGTGATGCCACTAAAAATGAATCCATTTCAAAGTTCGCCGGTTATGAAGGTATTATTTGCGGCGGTTCGGCAATTTATACGGGCATCGCAAACCTGCTCAATGAGGTTTATGGATATACAGTTTTACCACTGGGACCGGTTCGTAAATAATCACGATTCCAGGAAATCTGTTTTTCAAATCCCTTCTGCAGGAGATAAAGGATATGAGTTAAATTTGCCTTATGGGCAATTTGGAGGGTCTGCATAAAACATCTAAAAATATTGTAATAGTAGGAGGGGGTTTCGGCGGCATCAATCTGGCACTGCAATTAAAAAATAACCCCGATTTTAATATCACCCTGGTTGATAAAAACAATTACAATTTCTTCCCGCCACTAATTTATCAGGTTGCTACGGGATTTTTGGAAAATTCCAATATCAGTTATCCTTTTCGGAGGTTGTTCAGGAAATATTCCAATATTCAATTCCGCATGGGAGAACTTCTAAAAGTAAATCCGGCAGCTCATACCATTCAATTAAATAATGGCGAACTTTCGTATGATTATCTCGTATTGTCCATCGGAGCCGAATCAAATTATTTCGGCATGGAGAATATCCGCAGGCATGCCATCCCGATGAAGAATGTAAACGATGCATTGGAAATGCGCAATACCCTGCTTAAACATTTAGAGGCGGCAACGATTACCAATGATCCGGTGGAAAGAAAAAAATTACTTACAGTTGTCGTAGCCGGCGGAGGACCCACCGGAGTCGAGGTTTCCGGCATGCTGGCAGATCTTCGCGTACATAGTTTTTCCAAGGATTACCCTGGTTTACTAGGTACTGGCGCACAAATATTCCTGGTAGACGGAGGTTCAAACTTACTTGCACCCATGAGTACTGCATCGCAAAAAGATACATATGATGCGCTGAAAAGAATGGGCGTGATTATTAAATTACAAACCTACGTGAAAGATTTTATCAATGATAAAGTTGTATTATCAAACGGTGAGATGATCGAAACGAAGAATCTGATCTGGACTGCCGGCATTACCGCAATGATAATAGAAGGAATACCAGCTGACTGCTACGGAAGAGGAAATCGCCTGATCGCAGACCCTTTCAACAAAGTGATCGGAGTGGATGATATTTATGCTATTGGCGATACCAGTTTACAAACACATGAACCTGAATACCCGAACGGGCATCCACAACTGGCCCAAACCTCCATACAGCAAGGAAAATTACTGGCTGCCAATTTTAAATCAATGGCCAGTGGAAAGCCACTTAAACCTTTTCATTATAAAGACCTTGGAACGATGGCCATTATAGGAAGAAATAAAGCTGTGGCAGACCTGCCGCACAATGTACATTTTAAAGGATTTATTGCTTGGTTCCTATGGCTCTTCATCCATCTGGTTTCCCTGATCAATTACCGCAACCGGATTAAGACTCTTTTTAACTGGACTATCGCCTATCTCTATAAAGACCAGTCGCTCCGGTTTATTGTAAGACCCGGTCCCGATCCGGATTAGAATCCCTGATTTCTTCAATCAAAGGAAACCCTTATCCATCCTGTGTTTCATGGGGTGCCCCGGCCCTCACTTATTATACTGGCTTCCTCCCGGATTTTTATTATTGATTTCCTTTGAAAAATGTTTTGATTTCATAAAATTATTTTTACTTTTATGCGCAGCGACAAGCTGATTTCCCCGCGTTTCCTTACGAGCATTATTCGGCTAATGTTTTACGGTCCTGCGATCTGTGATCCATCCCTGTGAATCTATATACTTAAGTATTAAACAGATCAACTGATGGAGTTAACAAGCAAGACCTCTGGCCTGGATGAAAAATTAGACGGTTTACTTTCACTGTTAATGCACGATTTTGAAGATGTACCGGCGATTCCACTTGCTGATTTTCATGATCGGTATGGAGAATTCTTTGGGGAAGAATTGCATAATCTGCAGGAAATTCTGTTTGAAGACGGACTGGTAAAATGTTTTGTTGGACCGGAGGGTCTTGAACTGGAAATTACCCATAAAGGAATTGCCTTTATGGCCAAAGGAGGATATTCACATGCTATAAGGGAAGAAATGATTAGCCATGATGATGCTTTACGTACCCGCAAAAAAAGCCGGATCTTACAAATTCTGATTACCATTGTTTTTATGGCAGCAATCGCAATTTGTTTTTACCTTCACAAAAAAACAGACTGAATTCCGCTATGCAGCCTGACTATCCGAAAAAACTCTTTAAGGACGAGCGCGATCATTTTGTTTTCCTTCTGGAAATGCTTGCGTCCATATCACATTAAGCCGCCGAACGGAATGTCTTATCTGCATTTCCTAACACGCGCCATTTGCTCCCCCATTTATCATATTTAGGAATTTATTTTAACAGGGTTTTGAACATCCAGAAACCTAAACTGTACATTTGAATATGAAACGAATTCTCATACTGGCAGCAATTGTATTATTTGCCCATGCATCTCAGGCACAAGGCACGCCGTATACCTGGACCTACTCTGCAAATAAAATATCCGGTAATGTATATGAGCTCCATTTTCATGTAGACCTGAATAGTCCATGGCATACTTATTCGCAATTCACTCCCGATGGCGGCCCGGTTCCAACTAAATTCACTTTTGCCAAAAATCCACTTTATACTTTGGACGGGAAGGTGAAAGAAAACGGAAACCTGATTCAAAAGCATGAAGCTGTGTTTGGAGTGGATGTAAAATATTTTAATGGGAAAGTTGATTTTGTGCAGCTGGTAAAATTAAAAACACAGGCAAAGACAAACTTTTCCGGATCTGTTGAATTTATGGTATGCAATGATCAGCAATGCCTCCCGCCGGCAACCCAGAAATTTTCCATTGCATTGAACTGATCTGAATGCAGGATAAACATTTTATGACTGGGAAACGATCTCAAAAAATATCTTGTTTTGAATAAAATACTTGTAATCGGTGCATCTGGTCAGATTGGAACTGAATTAACATTAGCACTCAGACAGCATTTCGGTGGTGAAATGGTTATCGCTGCAGATCTCAAAAGAGAAGCTGATTTATTGAAGGGTACGGGTTCCTTTCTCCCTTTAGATATAATGGATAAGGAAATTCTTCGCGTGCAGATTCGCCGTCATGAAATCAAAACCATTTACCTGCTGGTAGCCATGCTGTCGGCGGCAGGAGAGAAGAATCCGCTCCTTGCCTGGCAACTCAATATGCAAAGCCTGATCAATACGCTGGAAGTCGCCCGGGAAGAATCTGTAACTAGAGTTTTCTGGCCCAGCAGTATTGCGGTTTTTGGAAAGGATGCTCCAAAACAAAACTGTCCCCAGGATGCTTATTCTGCGCCATCTACCGTATATGGCATCAGTAAATTAACCGGTGAACAATGGTGTCATTATTATTTCTACCGCTATGGTATAGATGTGAGGAGTATTCGTTACCCCGGACTTATCAGTTATAAAACGCTGCCCGGTGGAGGGACAACAGACTATGCGATTGAAATATTTCATTCAGCTATTCGCGGAGAAAATTATACATGTTTTTTACGCGCAGATCAGCGTTTACCCATGATGTATATGGATGATGCTGTGCGGGCGACCATTGAATTGATGGAAGCGCCTGCATCAAAAATATCTGTACGCACAGCCTATAACCTGGCTGGCATCAGTTTTACTCCCAGGGAAATTGCCCAGGAAATAAAACACCTGATTCCCGAATTCAACATCGAATACCAACCTGATTTCCGTCAGGCAATTGCAGACTCATGGCCTGAATCCATCGATGACCATATTGCAGTCAGGGACTGGGGCTGGAAACCTTCTTTCAATCTAAAAAAAATGACGGAAGAAATGATCCATCATATTAGTCCCGGATTGGCGGTTTCTATGAAGAGATGACGCCAAAAAACTATTACTTTTGCAGCCCATGTCGAGGTAGCTCAGCTGGTTAGAGCATCGGATTCATAACCCGAAGGTCGGCAGTTCAAGTCTGCTCCTCGATACATATCTCAAGGCATCGGATTCATATCCGCCAGGGCGGACGGCAGTTCAAGTCTGCTCCTCGATACTTAAAAAGGCCCTTTCCGGCCTTTTTTTATACCCACTCTGTAAGCTTTTTTCCGCGCAGATTTGGCTTGTAAATTCCTTTGGAGATACTCTGTAGTATAATTCATCTTAAGGTTATACTAAGGTATTTATAAGGTTTTTCTAGCAAAAATAGCATAAGATCACCTGAAAAAAACTAATAAATAAACTAAAAATAACCTAATTTTCAGAGAAATCAATAAATCTGATCAAATAATTACAGAAGTTATGGCTATCAGTGAAAGTCTTATTATGCAAAAAATGTCTGGGCATCTGGGCAAAGAACTCGTGTTTAAGCAATATGGTTCTAAAACCGTGGTCACCAAATACCCGGATATGAGCAAAAGGGTGCTTAGTGAAAAGCAACTGCGCATCAACGAGATCATGTCAGAAGCCAACCACTATGCAAAGGGAATTCTTGCCAACGAAGAACTGAGAAATGCCGCCCAGGTAAGGCTGAATACAACCCGCAAAAAATTATACACCGCACTTATCAAAGAATATTTTAAGAATACCCTCGTGGAAGAAAAAAGTCCTCTTATTTAAATACAGCTAGAGTATTTTTCGATATAATATTTGTTGCGCAGAAAATCTTGTATATAGTTTCCGTCTTTCCGCTTTTATACATGCTTTTTTACCTTATAGAATTACCAGCGCGTTTTGTGAATTGCTTCCTTTTTCGATTCCCAATTAATCTTTTCGAATCTTTCCTGCTTAAGATGCTATGTTACCCCCCTGTAAATTTTGCATTAATAAATTATGAAACCATAATGCAGAATTTTTTCGTATGCGAATAAATGTGCATGTGTACTTCTGTTTATTTCTAATCTATATCTCCCTTTTTTCTTTAACGAAGCATTGACAATTCTTAACAATTCCTTTTTTTTTCGCTTAATCCTGCCGACATACCACGCTTCTACATTCGCCTGCGAGGTTAAATTCAAACTAAAAACTAATCTATTATGAGCAAAAGAATTACTCTGCCCATTTATTTAAGAGCATTCTTGGTCTTTTTGCTTTTACCGGTATTTGCTCTGGCGGAAAAGCCAATTACAGGACAGGTGCTCTCATCATCTGACCAAACGCCGGTGGCAGGTGCAACGGTAATTATTAAAGGATCCAAGGTTGGTACTTCAACCGGACTGGACGGAAAATTTACGATCCGCGCAAATCAGGGAGATGTGCTTGTAATAACCGGTGTGGGAATTACGCGGCAGGAAATCGTTGTCGGTTCAGAAGATGATTTATCAATTAAAGTAACCACCAACAGTAAAAATCTGAATGAGGTAGTTGTGACTGCAACAGGTATCAAAAAAGATTCCAAACGAATTGGGTATTCCCTTCAAACGATTGATGCCTCAAAACTGACGCAGGCCAGAGAGGCGGATCCGATCAGTTCTTTAAAAGGAAATGCCGCAGGTCTTGAAATTAATATCAATCAGGAAATTGGTCATCCTTCTGATGTGATCATAAGGGGAGAGAATAATCCAACAGATAGGCCAATGTTTGTTGTGGATGGCGTTCCCATTACTTCCGATACGTACAACCTTAATTCAGATGACATAGAAACCTATACCATTTTAAAGGGGCCGAATGCTGCTGCATTGTATGGTTTTCAGGGGAAAAACGGAGCCATTATCATAACAACCAAAAAAGGGAAAAAAGGACCAAAAGGATTGGTGGTCACTTTTAATAATACTACACAATTCAATAATGGTTTTATTGCATTGCCCAAATACCAGGACACTTATGGTCCCGGTGATAATGGCAAATATGCTTATGGTGGCGGTGGTTCAAGTCCTGCTTCATACTTCGGAAACGGGGCAGTAGGAGTTGGAGTCAACGATTATGATTACGATGTGTGGGGACCGCAGTTCAACGGTCAGTTATTACCACAGTACGATGGTGCTTATGATCCAACGCAAACTTATGTTACAACGTTCGGCGATGGAACAACCTATTCAGGACATGTGGCCCCAACTCCCTGGGTAGCAAGAGGGAAGGATAATTTGAAAAAATTTATACAAACAGGTTTATTGCAATCCAATAGTATTGCAGTCAGTTCATCTACAGAAAAAACAGACGTACGTTTTTCTATTGGAAATACTTATCAGCAGGGAATAGTTCCCAATACGCAATTGAACAATGCAAATTTTACTGCAAGCGTTGTTCAGAGATTCACACCCAATTTTTCAATGACTGCTTACATGAATTATAGCAGGCAGTCATCACCCAATGTTCCGGATGTCACCTATGGTCCGAACAGCATTATATACAATATCATTATCTGGGGAGGTGCAGACTGGGCCATGAGTGATATGAAGAATTACTGGCAAACGGGTCATACCGGTGTTCAGCAGAAATATGAAGAATACTACAGATACAACAACCCATACTTCATGTCCTATGAATGGCTGAGGGGTCATGACCAGAATAATGTATACGGATATGTTTCCCTGAATTATAAAGTGAATGAGAATTTTGATTTGCAATTCAGGCCTAGTCTCACGACTTACGACATGTTTAATTCAGAAAAACTTCCTTATTCCGCTGACGTTTATGGAAGGGAATTAAGGCAGGGTGATTACAGAACAGATTCAAGAAATTTATTCGAATCCAACACAGATTTCCAGGCCAGGTATCATAAAAATGAAATTGCCGGATTTTTAGATCTATCAATACTTGGAGGTGCAAGTGCGAGAAGTTTAAATTTTAATTCTGCATTCGAATCAACGAATTACCTGAATACGCCAGGTACTTATTCTTTTGCCAATTCACAGGGGCCTATCACGGGTAGTAGTTTTAATTCAAGTATGCTTGTATTGAGTGCATATTATTCTGTTGATTTGGGGTATAAATCTTTTATAACTGCAAATATTACAGGTCGCGTAGATAAGTCATCTTCACTTCCCAGCAATGCAGGAAGTTATTTTTATCCTTCTTATAATTTGGCTACAGTTGTATCGGATTACACCAATCTGCCGAAAGTGATTTCATATCTTAAACTGCGTGCATCTTATGCAGAAAGCAAAAGCGGTGGAACAAGTCCTGAGTTCAACGCTAACGTGAGCTCTACGCCGGCTGCTGGTTATGGATATTTTTGGGCTTCTCCTTATGGAGGCCCGACAGCTCCTTCATATCAATTTTCACAGCCATATACATTAGCGCCAACTTACTCCAATCAGAGCAGTGCAAGATTTACGGATCAAACAGTTAATCCAAACATCATCACGGAAAGCAGGCAGGCGACTGAATTCGGAGCCGATATCCGGTTTTTCAACAACAGGTTGGGAATCGACGCAACCCGTTATCACTATAAGAATACAGGTATTGTTGGTCTTGGAACTTCTGCTGCTTCCGGATATTCTACTTATCTGACTAACGGTAATATCTATACGAACGACGGATGGGAATTTGTAGTGACGGGTCGTCCTTTTATAAATCCAAATGGATTCAGCTGGACTGTTGCAGTAAATATTGGTAGTTATATCAAAAAATGGGTGAATAATTCAAACCCTGATAACTACGAAACAAAAAGTGGTCAGCGTACCGATTTAGTTTATGGAAATGCTTTTGTAAGAACTGCTGATGGAAAAATTGTCATTGATCCGGCTTCCGGAGATTATCTGAGGTTTTCTGACCTGGGATCCTCAGCGCAGAAAATATTTGGTCATTCAGATCCCAACTGGCAATGGGGCATAGTTAATACCGTCAGTTATAAAAGCTGGTCCTTGCGATTCCAGTTTGATGGTATGGTAGGAGGTGTGATAGAAGATTATGTAAGAAAGAAGACACTCCAGGGAGGTCGCCATATAGAAAGTGCCACTGGTGCATTGGGTGTCGCAAGACCTATGGATGCCGATAATATTGCAGCATATACTGCACCTGGTGTGGTATTAACCGGTCCTAATGGAATCCAGTTGGATCCCATTACTGGAGTAATTACAAATAGTAAAGAGCTAACTGAAAACCCAAATACCACCAAGAGTCAGGTACAGGCTTTTGTAACACGCGAAGCTTCCATTCCTGATTTGGATGTTATTTCAAAGACCTATGCCAAATTGAGGGAATTAACGATTTCATATAACCTTCCCGCAAATATTATTGGCAAGCAGAGTTTCTTTACTGCAGCCAGCATTTCTCTGGTAGGAAGGAATCTATTGTACTTCTTTCCAAACAAATACAAGGACATCGATATAGATCAATATTCACAGGGCTCATATAATGTCGGTAGTAACGGAGCATACAGTGGTTCAACGTTTACATCAGGTTTACAAACTCCCACCACACGCAGTTATGGTTTTAATTTTAATCTAACCTTTTAAAACCCATAAAATAAGTATATGAAACAAGTAAAGAATATCATTTTAGTTATTATGGGTGGCTTATGGATGGTCTCCTGTAATAAACAAATTCAGGAAAAACAAGCAGATCCAAATAATCCAACCACAGTACCTCCCGCTTTAGTTTTGGGGACTCTTTTAACCGATATTTCCGGTACTGGAACTGCAGGAAGATTAAGTGGAACAAATTCCAGTGAGGGAGTAAATTCCTGGGATGGCGCTCACAGGTGGAACCAGTACCATTGCAGCAATTATGATTACTATGATAATAATATCTATGCGTGGACCAACGGTTCATTTGATCCATACCTGGTCATGAAGAATGCTGTTCAAATGGAAAAAGAAAACAGTACCAGGGGTGCGCCTGTTGTAAATCCATATGAAGCTGTTGGCAGATTTGTAAGAGCTTACTATTATTATAATCTGACCTCCATGTTCGGGGATGTTCCGCAAACTGAAGCCCTGGATGTTGCAATAACACAGAGTCCCGCCTACACTCCTCAGGAACAGGTTTTTCAATATGTTCTGGCGCAGCTGGATACAGCGAATACAGATTTTGCATCACTAATAGCGAGTAATGATAATTCATTGTCTCCATCGCAGGATATAATGTATGGAGGCAATCTGGCGCTATGGCAAAAAATGGTGAATACATTTCAGCTGAGGGTGCTGGTTGCTTTAAGTAACAAAGCATCAGATCCTTTATTAAATGTCCCTGCGCGATTTGCAGCCATCCTTGGAAGCCCATCCACTTACCCGGTCTTAACGGGTCAGGCCGATGATTATAAATTTGTTTATAATCCGGGTAATGCAAATACTTATAGTACTTACCCTTTCAATCCGAGTAATTTCGGATCCATTGCACAAAGATTCAATATGGCTGATACATATGTAAAGGCACTGACCACTTTAAACGATGCGCGCGTTTTTGTAACCTGTGAACCTGCCTGGGCCTATGTTGCAGCCGATCCGAATCCCTGTAAATATAATTATTTCGTAGGGGCCAGTACTGGCCTGCCACTTGCGCTTATGTATGCAGCGGCTGGTGTAGATTCTTTCTCATTTATAAACCGCCTGAGGTATTATTCAAATTTTACGGGTGAACCGAATGTATTGGTTGGCTATAAGGAAATGTGTTTCAATATTGCAGAAGGCATTACACGCGGATGGGCCACAGGAAATGCAGAAACCTGGTATAAACTGGGTATTACTGAATCCATGGCTTTTTATGGCATTGATGTCACTAAAACCAGTTTCACAGCCTATTTTCTTCCAAAGGGAGCCAATTCAGTTACCCAGGTCGCGCCATATCCTTACAATTTCGATTTTACAACTTATTACGCACAACCCTCTGTAGCACTTTCTCCTGTCCCGGCTACTGCGATAAATCAAATCGTTTTACAGAAGTATATTGCGAGTTTTCAAAACTCGGGGTATGAATCCTATTATAACTGGAGAAGGACCGGTGTTCCGGCATTTGAAGGAGGAAGTGGTGTTGGGAATAATGGAATTGTTCCTATCCGGTGGGCTTATCCCGTTACTGAACAGCAACAAAATACTGACAATTGGAAAAAGGCTTTAACAGCACAGGGATTCACACAGGATGATCTTAATCAGCAAATGTGGTTGCTTAAATAATTATTTTCCGTCAGGATAAATTTCTGATAGCAGTTTGGGTTAAATCAAGGCGGGACTTTTTTAAGTTTTGCCTTTTATTTTCAATGATATAGGGTACTGAAGACTAAGGAAATTTATAACTCAAAATCTTGATAGCCTTCAGCCCACAAAGGTTGCGCGCATTCATTTAGGTCATTTGCATTATGAACTATAAATTTAGATAATCGTTGCATTAAAATTTGTCAAATTTATGTAACTAATTGATTATCAAAACAAAAATCCCCTGTGGAAACAGGGGAAGTCTTACGATTGCTTGCTATATAAAAAACTTACATATATCTATTTGAAGCTTCTCTTGACGAAAATATACAACAAATGACAAAAAAATGCAGAATGTTATTAACTTTTTGTAGAAAATATTACATATTTATTTTAATAATGCGTTAATAGCTCTGATTTATTTTTGAGCTCTATTCTTTCAGGATAAGCTAACAGAGCAGCCTGTAGGCAATCCATGGCGGCCTGGATGGATTCCAGGTTCAGTACATAGGCAAGTCGTACTTCATTAAGACCCTGCCCAGGACTACCATAAAAACCGGAGGCTGGAGCCAGCATCACGGTCTCCCCCTTAAAAGAAAATGATTCCAGCAGCCATTGGCAGAACGCATCTGCATCAGGTACTGGCAGTCTGGCTATGGCGTAAAATGCACCCCCGGGATTGGGACAGAATACGCCGGGCATTTCATTCAGTCTTTTAACGAGCAGATCCCTGCGTTTACGATATTCTTCCCGTGTGGTGTCGAAATAATCTTCAGGGAGATCAATGGCAGCCTCACCAAGGATCTGGGAGAAGGAGGGCGGACTGAGTCTCGCCTGGGCAAATTTCATCACTGTATCAAGCAATTCTTTGTTTCTTGTGATGAAAGCCCCAATACGACCGCCACATGCGCTATAGCGCTTAGATATCGTATCCATCAAAACAACATTATTATCCAATCCTTCCAGTTGCATGGCGCTGAAATGTGATCCTTCATAACAGAATTCACGGTAGGCTTCATCGCTGAACAGGTAAAGATTGTATTTCAGTGCAAGCTGTTTGAGGGTATCCCATTCCTTCCGGCTGTACAGGTATCCCGTCGGATTATTGGGATTACATATTATAATAGCCCTGGTTTTTTTTGTAATGGCTTTTTCAAATTCTTCCAGCGATGGCAGGGCAAATCCGCTTTCTATATAGGAAGTAACCGGAACGACTTTAACGCCTGCTTCAACAGCAAATCCGTTGTAATTAGCATAAAACGGTTCGGGAATAATTACCTCATCACCTGCATCAAGACAGCCCAGAAAACCGAAGAGGATTGCTTCAGAACCACCGGTTGTAATAATGATTTGATCATAACTAATATCAATGTCATTGGCGGCATAATATTTCACCAGTTTGCGACGGTAACTCTCATTACCGGCACTGTGGCTGTATTCAAGGACTTTAAATGTAAAATGTCTGACCGCATCCAGTGTGGATGGCGGTGTTTCAATATCCGGCTGACCAATATTGAGGTGGTAAACCCTGGTTCCTCTTTTTTTAGCAGCCTCGGCAAAAGGTACCAGTTTTCGTATTGGTGAAGCAGGCATTTCCTGACCTCGTTGGGAGATGGTAGGCATAGTACTTTAAATATTTTCTAAAGGTAATTTCTTCTAAGCCTAAAGCCTAAAGCTTAAAGCCAAAAACTTTTTAAGCCGAAAGCCAAAAGCTTAAAGCCTAAAACTTTTTAAGCCTAAAGCCAAAAGCTCAAAGCCTAAAACCAATATGGAATTAGGCAAATGAAAAAAATTTCTATTCAGAATTCTAAAAAGAAGTTTTCGGCTTTAAGCTTTAGGCTTTAGGCGTAAAAAGGCCGTTGGGCGTTGCTGAAAACCCGTTTCCGGAACTCCCTTTCTTCACTAAATGAAAATAGGGAAAGAAACTTTGTGGGTCTTCAGCAAACGGCCAACGGCCGGTACGAAAGAATTATTTATGATTTTGGCTTTCCTTTGTCATCCTGGTATTTGGCGTAAGCATCTGCAGTCAACACCTCGCCGGTAATTCGCAGAACGATTGGTGTGCTGGCGCCCATTACGGAAACTGTAATAGTTTTATTAAAAGGGCCCGCGTTTGCTGCATTGAAACCGGCATTGATTTTATCATCTTTTCCTTTAGGAACCGCACCTTCCGGTTTTACCGGTGTCGTACAACCGCAGGAAGCGACGGCAGTTTCAATTACGATTGGACCAGAACTAACATTGGTAAAGGTGAAATCATGGTTCACCGGTACGCTTTGTTTGATCTTTCCGAAATCATAAGTGAGAGTAGAAAACTTGATTAATTCAGAAGCATCTTTCTGCTGCGCAAATAAAGAAAGGGAAACAATAAAAGCACTTAAAAACAATACTGCTTTTTTCATTTTACTGGTTTGTTTGTTTTAAAAATTGTACTGATGCGTTTTCAGGGGCCGCGGTGGCTGGCACTTTATATACTTCACCGGAAATGATTAACGCTTTCGTTTGTCCATTGTTGTAAAAGATGGTAACTGTTTTGTTAAAATGACCTTCTGAATAGGCATTATACCCAACTTTGATGGAGGCAGTTGCTCCAGGAGAAATCGCTTCCCGGCTCCATTCAGGTGTAGTACATCCGCAGGATGCCTGTACATTTTCCAGCATTAGCGGTTTGCTTCCCGTATTTACGATATCAAAAACATGTATCACCGGACGACCCTGTGGAATTTTTCCGAAAGAATAACCGCTTTCCTTTAACTGAAGAATATCTTCTTTAGGATCAGCTGGAGGGACTGATGGTTTTAATACAGTTGACTGGGCATTCAGGGCGAAACCCATAAATGAGCTGCAAATTATCAACAATAAAGTCTTTTTCATAGTTTATACAGAATTCTTCCTAAAATTACATAGTAAACGTAATCTTTGCCAATAAATTTTAGCCCATTATTTAACCGCTTTGTAAGGCCATCCACCAGTTAAACGGATGAAATATGGAAAATCCTATTACCAGCGATCATCTTGCTTTGGAGAATCTTTCTTTTGACCTTTTCCGCAAGGAAGTACTGAAAGATTACCGACTGGTTTGCGAAAGCCGCGAAGCCAGCCTGCTGGGCCGGAAGGAGGTCCTTACCGGCAAGGCAAAATTCGGCATTTTCGGTGATGGCAAGGAGGTTCCGCAAGTTGCGGCGGCTAAATTTTTCAGACCCGGTGATTTTTACGCAGGTTACTACCGCGATCAGACGTTGGGTTTTGCTCTTGGTATTTCCACCATCGAAGAATTCTTTTCCCAATTATATGCAGATCCAGATATCAATCATGATCCGCACAGTGCGGGCAGGAATATGAATTCACATTTTTCATCACCCCTCGTAGATGAAGATGGTGAATTCCTTGACCTCGTGCATCGGAAAAATTTCACAGCCGGTCTTGCTCCAACTGCTGCACATATACCCCGTTCATTCGGACTTGCATATGCATCCAAAGCATTCAGGCAGATCAGGGAACTGAGTGACCTGCATGACCTTTCAGTAAATGGAAATGAAATTTGTTTCTGTACGATCGGTGATGCTTCCACCAGTGAAGGTCATTTTTGGGAGATCATAAATGCGGCAGGCGTATTACAGGTCCCCCTGGCAATTTTTGTTTGGGATGATGGATATGGAATTTCAGTACCGGTAAAATATCAGACTACCAAGGGTTCCATTTCTGAAGTTCTAAGGGGCTTTCAAAAAGAAGAAGGTACAAATGGCATCGATATATATAAAGTAAAAGCATGGGATTATTCCGGTATGTGCGAAACCTTTGAAGCAGGTTTGCACAAGGTCCGTATAACGCACACACCTGCACTTTTTCATGTGGAAGAACTCACACAACCACAGGGCCATTCAACTTCGGGTAGCCATGAACGTTATAAATCACCCGAAAGACTTGAATGGGAACGCACCTGGGATGCGATGAAGAAAATGAAAGAGTGGATCATCGAAAACGCCCTGGCCAGTGCGGAAGAACTGGAAGAAATTCATTCAAAAGCAAAGGACCTTGTTCGAAATAGTAAGAACACTGCCTGGGAAAAATGTATGGCTCCTATCCATGAGCAGGTAAGCCGTTCAGTTTCCCTGATAAAGGAACTAGTTTCCGGAATACCGGAGAAAAAGGAAGAATTTGAGACTATACTCAGTCAAATGTCACAGCTGCGCGAACCCAATCGCCGGGATGTGATGCATGGTCTGCACCAGGCATTGATGCTTGCGGGGAATCATCCCGCATCAGCATCCCTGCGTGCATTTTACCAGGAATTAATCCGGGAGAATAACAGATATTATAATACCCATCTTTATCAGGAAGGCCCCAAAAAAATTGAAAACATCGAACCAGTTCATGCGCGTTACACAGAAGATGCTCCCATGATGAATGGCTATGAAATTCTTAATAAATATTTCGATGAACTTTTTGCATACAACCCGAAAGTACTTGCTTTTGGAGAGGACCTCGGACAGATTGGCGATGTAAACCAGGGTTTTGCCGGCTTACAATTAAAATACGGAAAGGGTCGTATTTCAGACTCAGGTATCCGGGAAATTGCCATCGTTGGACAGGGTATCGGTCTGGCCATGCGGGGACTTCGACCTATTGCGGAAATCCAGTACCTGGATTATATGCTTTATGCTATTCAAACACTCAGTGATGACCTGGCGAGTCTTCATTACCGGACTGCCGGGCGACAATCAGCACCATTGATAGTTCGCACCCGCGGACACCGGCTTGAAGGTATCTGGCATAGCGGATCACCTTTGGGAATGCTCATTAACGCAGTTCGGGGTATGCATGTTTGTGTTCCCAGGAATATGGTACAGGCCGCGGGTATGTATAATACACTTTTAGAAGGTATGGATCCGGCAATCGTAATAGAATGCCTGAATGGATACCGTCTCAAGGAAAAACTGCCATTTAATCTGACTGGCTTCCGGATTCCTTTGGGAGTGCCGGAGATCATACGCGAAGGATCTGACGTTACGATTGTATCCTATGGGTCCACACTGCGTATCATAGCAGAAGCGGTCGAGGACCTCAGTGCATTGGGTATTGATTGTGAAATCATAGATGTGCAAACTCTTCTTCCATTTGATATACATCATTCCATACTTGATTCACTCAAAAAAACAAACCGGATCATTTTTATTGATGAAGACGTTCCCGGCGGCGCCGCGGGATATTTATTTAATAAAGTGATGGAAGAGCAGGGCGGCTACCGCTGGCTGGATGTTGCTCCCAGAACACTGACTGCAAAAGCACACAGACCTGCATATGCAAGCGATGGTGATTATTTCAGCAAACCTAATGTGGAAGAAATCATTGATGCTGTTCAGAAGATGATGAGAGAGTAAGTAAGGGAGTATGGGAGTATGGGAGTATGGGAGTATGGGAGTATTGTCAACTCTCAACTATCATTGGTCAACGGTCAACGGTCAACGGTTTTAAAGTTAAGCCTTTCGCCTTAACCCTTCTCCTTATAAATAACAGCTTAATACCTAAATTTGCAGTCCTAAAATTCTACAATTATTTATGGGCCGGATTTTCGAAGTGCGTAAAGCCACCATGTTTGCCAGGTGGGATAAAATGGCAAAACAGTTTACGAGGATAGGTAAAGAAATTGCGCTTGCAGTAAAATCAGGCGGCCCGGATCCTAATACAAATGCAGCATTGCGCCGCTGTTTTCAGAATGCAAAAAGTGTAAACATGCCAAAGGATCGCGTGGAAGCCGCGATCAAAAGAGCGATGGGCAAGGAAATGTATAATCTGGAAGAAATTCTGTACGAAGGATATGCGCCTCATGGAGTGGCTGTACTTGTAGAAACGGCGACAGATAATCCAACCAGGACCGTGGCAAATGTCCGTTCGTATTTCAATAAGGGAAACGGCAACCTCGGAACCAGCGGAAGTGTAAGCTTTCAGTTTAAAAAAATGGGTGTATTTAAATTAAAACCAGAAAAATTAAATATGGAAGATCTGGAACTGGAACTCATTGATCACGGCCTGGAAGATCTGGGTGACGGGGAAGGAGAACATGGAGAACCGCTGATTGTATTACATGTTGCTTTTAACGATTTCGGAAATATGCAAAGAGTGCTTGAATCAAAAAATATTACTCCGCTTAATGCTGAAGTGGAATGGATTCCTACTACCACCGTTTCACTTTCTGAAGAATATGCACAAGAAGTCTTAAAGCTGGTCGATAAACTCGAACAGGATGAAGATGTGCAGAAGGTGTTTCACAATTTAGTTTAACAAGCCTAAAGTTTAAAGCCTAAAGCCTAAAGCCCAAAGCTTAAAGCCCGAGGCCTAAAGCATAAAACTACTTTTTAGATCTCGGATTAGAAATTATAAAGATTTTCACATTCCAAATTAGTTTTAGGCTTTAAGCTTTGGGCTTTGGGCTCAAAAGAAGTTTTAGGCTTTTGGCTTTAGGCTTTAAGCTTTCAGCTTAAGTTTGCTATTTCCTTTACTGTAACTGAAATAAATCATTAGTCCGATCGCCATCCAGCCGAGTGCAACAAGGATCGTTGTGTTATCCAGGGAAATGATCATTGCTAAACATAAGAGTGCTCCGAGGATAGGAACCAGCGGTACAAGTGGTGTCCTGAATGGGCGCGGATGATCGGGATCTGCTTTTCTCATAATAATAATCCCAACACAGACCAATGCAAAAGCAAGTAATGTTCCGATACTGGTGAGGTCACCTGTTATATCACCCGGCAACAGGGTGGCAATAGAACCCACAAAAAGAAATAACAGGATATTCGATTTGAATGGAGTTCTGAATTTAGGATGCAGGTCTGAAAATACTTTTGGCAATAATCCATCGCAGGACATGGAATAGAATACCCTACTTTGACCAAGTAGCATGACTAGTATGACAGAGGAAAAACCAGCCAGGATGCCGACTGTTACCCATTTGGCAAGCCAATGGTAATTGGTCATATAAGTTTCAATCGCATAAGCAACGGATGCTTCTTTACCCGCGCGTACAAAGTCGGTATAAGGAGCCACACCTGTAAGTACCCAGGAAAAAAGTACATAAAGAATTGTACAAATTACAAGTGATCCAAGAATACCGATTGGCATATCCTTCTTTGGATTTTTTGCTTCCTGAGCCGCCGTCGAAACGGCATCGAAACCAATAAAAGCAAAAAATACAATAGCTGCTCCGCGCAAAACACCACCCCAGCCGTGACGGAAAAAGTTTGTATAAGTATATTCTTTTCCATTAGGGAGAATAGCCGCCTTGGCATTCGCCGGAATCATATACGGGTGATGATTCGCGGGATTAATGTATTGCCATCCGAGCGCAATGAAAAGCAAAACGATCGAGACTTTGATAATCACAATAATTGAATTCACGATCGCTGATTCCTGTGTGCCCTTGATCAGCAACAAGGAAAGGGCCAGGAGTATAAACAATGATGGGACATTTAAAATACCATGATGCATAACACCAGTTGTTGTATCCAGTAAACTTTCAAATGGTGAATGACACCACTCATATGGTATCCGGTTATCAAATAATTTATTTAGGAATTCACTCCAGGCTATAGACACCGTTGCAGCACCAAGGGCATATTCAAGAACCAGGGCCCAGCCGATAATCCAGGCTACGATTTCGCCCATCGTTGCATAAGCATATGTATATGCACTTCCTGCAATCGGGATCATGGATGCAAATTCTGCATAACAGAGACCTGCAAACGCACATCCGATAGCCGCAACAATAAATGATACGGTAACGGCAGCACCAGCGTGTCCGCCGGCAGCAGCTGCGGTTCTTACGAACAAGCCGGCGCCAATAATGGCGCCGATGCCCAACGCAATAAGGTTCCCGGGGCCAAGGGTTCTTTTCAGGCTTTTTTCAGAATCGGCAGCCTGGGCTAAAAGAGAACTTAAGGTCTTTTTTCTGAACAAGCTCATAAGCTTATTTTGATTTAGAATAGTAATTATAAAGCTTGTAAAGTAAACAAATATTCCATTCGCAGTACAATTTAAAAGGCGTAAGGATCAAGGCCTAAAGCTTAAAGCCTATAGCCTAAAGCCTAAAGCCTAACGCGCAACGCGCAACGCTTAAAGCCTAAAGCCATTTAAATATTATTAATTTAAAATTAGGGATCTAAAAAAAGTTTTAGGCTTTGGGCTTTTAGCTTTAGGCTTTCACCTTTAGGCTTTAAGCTTTCTTTACATTGCAGATTAAATAAGATCATGAAGAAACCCGGATTAACCACATGGATCATCATCGCGATGCTGTCTGGCATTGCTGCCGGATTGCTGTTTCATTATACGGCAGGGGTCTATTGGATTGAACATTTTTCAGATGGCATGTCCATATTGACAGATATTTTCCTTCGGCTTATCAAAATGATTATTGTCCCGCTTGTTTTCTCGACCCTTGTAACTGGTATTGCCAAACTGGGAGATACGAAGGCAGTCGGAAGAATTGGTATAAAAACACTTGCATGGTTCCTGGGAGCGTCTCTGATATCGCTACTTTTAGGGCTGCTGATAATGAATTTGCTTAATCTCGGAAGTAATCTTCACTTTCCAATTCCCGACGTTTCCGAAGCCGGGAATCTGGAAAACGGTTCTCTTTCTTTCAAAACTTTTATCACCCATGTATTTCCCAGAAGCTTTACGGAAGCAATGGCCAACAATGAGATTTTACAGGTGGTTGTATTTGCAATTTTTTTCGGAATTGCCACTGCGGCGATTGGTGAAAAAGGTAAAATTTTTATCCGCGCCCTGGATTCATTAACAGAAATCATTCTGAAAATAACCGGATATATAATGCATTTTGCACCTGTAGCTGCATTTGCTGCAGTGTCAGCAATTCTTTCATTGAAAGGACCGGAATTATTATTTACTTATGGAAAATTTATCCTGGTATTTTATCTGAGCATTTTGTTACTCTGGCTGTTGCTTTCGGGCATCAGTTATTTATGGATCGGGAAAAAAGTCTTTGTAATTCTTCGAAATGTGAAGGATCAGGTTTTACTGGCATTCACTACGGCAAGTTCGGAAGCGGCTTTTCCACGACTTATTGAGGAACTTGAAAAGTCCGGCTGTCCCAGGAAAATTGTAAGTTTTGTTTTACCATTGGGATATTCCTTCAACCTGGATGGAAGTATGATATATATGGGCTTTTCATCCCTGTTCATTGCGCAGGCTTACGGAATGCATCTTTCACTCTCTACCCAGTTAACCTTGTTGCTGGTTCTCATGCTTACGAGTAAGGGGATCGCAGGAGTGCCCCGGGCTGCACTCGTCGTTGTTGCAGGAACTTTATCCATGTTTCATATTCCACAGCAGGGCTTATTATTACTGCTCGGAGTAGATCAGATCCTGGATATGGCAAGGAGCGCTACGAATGTAGTGGGAAATAGTCTTGCTTCAGCCGTAATATGCAAAATGGAAGGGGTATTGGAGATGTGAAGCTCCTATTTCATTTTATTATTTGCTTTTAAATCTTAATTTGGCGACCGGTCCTGTTGAACGACATGGTCCGGGCTCAATGCTTCACTATGGATATTCTTTTGGCGATCACATTCAGGGACCTGCTAAACCCGGAATTTTATATCAACAATGGCGGCCTCTGGGTAATGCTATTTATTGTTTTTGCGGAAACCGGCCTGATGGTGGGATTTTTTCTTCCGGGTGACAGTCTGCTTTTCGTTGCAGGTATTTACAGTCAGAAACTTATAGATAAACTGATTCCCGGCGGAACGGGCAGTGATTTATTCAATATTATCATTCTCTGGATATTGGTTTCTGTTTGCGGAATATTGGGGAATATGGTGGGATACTGGTTTGGCAAAAAAAGCGGCCACTATCTTTTTCAACGAAAGGATAGTTTTCTGTTTAAGAAAAAACACCTTTTTGATGCAAAAAGATTTTATGAAAAACATGGTGGTCAGGCCATAGTGTTTGCGCGGTTTCTTCCCATTATCCGAACTTTTGCCCCCATTGTAGCGGGCATTGTACAAATGGAAAAAAGAAAATTCATACTTTATAACGTGATAGGTTGTGTGGCCTGGGTTTTCCTCATGTTATTTGCAGGCCATTACCTGGATAAATTCTTCATGAAGAAATTTGATTTTGATCTTAAGAAACATCTTGAAGTCATCGTTATTGGTATAGTATTAATAACCACGCTGCCCGTTTTATATAAGATGTTTTTTGGTAAAAAACCAAGTTCACATACGGAAGAGATTTAACTATGAGCCTGCCTGTTGTTAAACGGAGTAACGGAATTTTCAGTTTAGCGGTGATCGTTGCCGCCCTCGGTTATTTTGTAGATATCTATGACCTGCTCCTTTTTACAGTGGTTAAAAAAGAGTCTATGCTACAGGTGGGAGCTACAGATGCCAGCCTCCTGGCCGACAGCAGCCGGGTGATTAACTGGCAGATGATCGGTTTGCTGCTTGGAGGGATATGCTGGGGTATCCTGGCCGACAAAAAAGGCCGGTTATCGGTCCTTTTCGGATCCATTATTCTTTACTCGGTTGCGAATTTTTTAACTGCTTATATCCATACCGTTGATCAATATGCGCTTTGCCGTTTTGTGGCCGGCCTGGGACTGGCTGGCGAACTGGGAGCCGGAATTACCCTGGTAAGTGAACTTCTTCCAAAAGAAAAAAGAGGGATCGGGACCTCTATGGTAGCTGGTATCGGGCTTATAGGAGCTGTTGTGGCATATTTTACCTATCAATTTACCAAAGACTGGAGATTATGTTATAAGATCGGCGGGGTATTAGGCATGGTCTTACTTATATTAAGGGTCAGCGTTGCTGAATCTGGTATGTTCCTGGAAGTAAAACAACAGTCTGTCAGAAGAGGCAATTTTTTCATGTTTTTTACGAATGGCCGGCGTTTCCGGAAATATCTGAACGCTATCCTTATCGGGCTGCCAACCTGGTATGTTATCGGGATCCTTATAAATCAAAGCGACAGATTTGCCAGATCCATGTATGGAAGTACCACGCTTGATTCAGGGAGGTCCATCATGTTTGCTTATATTGCTATTTCTATAGGGGATATCCTGGTAGGATTTATTTGCCAGTGGTTTAAAAGCCGTAAAAAAGGGCTTTTGGTATTCTATATCCTCTGTCTAATATTCGGATTTTTATTTTTCTCTCCAATTAATAACAATGATTCCACCATGTATTTCCTCAGTGCCATGTTAGGATTTTCAACGGGATTCTGGGCTATATTCGTTACGATGGGAGCAGAACAGTTTGGTACCAATCTGCGCGCAACGGCAGCAACCACGATCCCCAATATGGTGCGTGGATCTTTACCTCTTCTGAACCTGCTTTTCCTGAATCTTTTTCAGAAAAACTGGGGCTGGACCCTGGTCAGAAGTGGAATTGTTACCGGAATCATCGTCATGCTTATTACTTTTATTGCTTTTTATTTTACGGAAGAGACTTATCATAAGGATCTGAATTATACTGAACTATAACCCGATTCTGGTCTTCGGAGACTGAATCCCTATCTTCGCGCCTAATTTTTATTGCAAATACCCTTTTGATGAAATTCCTGATCATTCGTTTTTCTTCCATAGGTGATATCGTTCTGACGACTCCCGTTATAAGGTGTATTAAAAAACAGGTTCCGGAAGCGGAAATTCATTTTCTTACCAAGTCGACTTATCTGCAAATCCTAACTTCTAATCCTTATATCGATAAAGTACATTTTCTTGAACAAAGCCTGCTGGCTGTTATCAAAGAATTAAAGAGAGAAAATTTTGATTTTATCATCGATCTGCATCATAATCTGCGTTCGATGAAAGTGAAGGACGCTTTAAAAGTCAAATCTTATTCCTACGATAAACTCAATGTCAGGAAATGGATATACACAAATTTTAAATGGAACCTCCTTCCTGACATCCATATTGTGGATCGCTATATGAATACATTGGCTGATTTTGGTGTAAAGAATGACGGGGCCGGGCTGGATTATTTTATTGCAAAAGAAGATATCATTAATGAATCAGATCTCCCAACTTCTCATTCTGCGGGTTATGTAGGTGTGGTGATCGGGGCGGCCCTGAATACAAAGAAATATCCATTTCATCATGTGAAAAGGCTCTGTGAATTACTGGATCATCCCATTGTATTACTTGGAGGTCTGGAAGACGCTGACGAAGGCGACCGGATAGCTTCTTCCGATAAGATCAAGATCTACAATGCCTGCGGAAAATTTGGTTTGAATGAATCAGCGGATCTGGTCCGTCGCTCAAAACTGGTAGTGACCAATGATACTGGTCTGATGCATATTGCAGCTGCGTATAAAAGGCCTGTAATTTCATTGTGGGGTAACACCGTTCCTGAGTTTGGCATGTATCCTTATTATGGAAGCAATTTTCTTGAACGGAATGGATATAAGAATGGTACTCTTCCATATGATATCATCGAAATAAAAAATATTCGCTGCAGACCCTGTTCAAAAATCGGGTATGATGTCTGCCCGCTCGGACATTTTAAATGTATGGAAAAGATTGATCCTGAAAGAGTGGTTGAACAGATAAAACTGCGGCTCTCTGCTATTTAATATGTTGCCCCGTCCAGTTCCCGTCTTTATCAAAAATATTGTATCCTACGATGGAATCAAAGCATAAATATTTCCCGTCCCAAATTCCCTTCACGTCGAAATGATTATAAATTCCCGGAGCGGCTTTTATGTAGGAGCCGGTCCACTCACCCGTTGAATCAAAAGTCAGCATGAGTTGTTGTGTCGCGATAGAAATATAACCGATTACGTCGTCGGTCTTATTGAAAATATAGAGACCCTTCCAGGAAGGATTTTTAGGATGATACTCGTTGTGGTACATTGGATTCAATGTCTTGTTCATATCGGGATTCAGCTCATAATGATTTAACGGATTAATGCTGCTGTTGAACTCAGGATTGATATCATTATTATGTACAGGATTGATATTCCAGTTATATTTTGGGTTGATACTTGAATTCTTATCAGGATTGATCGTACTATTAAAAGAGGGACTAAGGTTGATATCCACTTTTGGATCGTGATTATTATTCAGGGATTGTGAATAAATCGCGGTCTGAAACAAAAAAGCAGTAAACAAGGGCAGGAGTAAATTTTTTTTCATTCGTTATTTTTCTATGGTTTCTGAGAACATTCGGTTTAATCGGTGGTTCAAAATGCAATTTTTATCCGGGCTTATCATTTAACGTGAATATGCATCCATTTGCCTGACTTGTCAAACAGGTTGTATCCTGACTGATTATCGTAACAAAGAAACATGCCTGTCCACACACCGAAAAGAGTAAAATAATTGTACATCATCCCTCCGGCCTTTACGTAATATCCATTCCAGGTGCCACTATTATCAAAAGAAAGCATAACGTTCTGAGTGGCCACTGAAATATATCCAAAAATTTGGTTCGAATCATTAAATAAAAACATGCCCTTCCAGGTTTCTGTGGAAGGCCTCAGTCCTTTCATGATCACCGGATTCAGCACGTCGTTTGATTGCGGATTCAGCTGCATGTTAATCATGGGGTTTATTGCGGAATTCAAAGTGGGATTCACTGAATTTTCCTTCAGGGGATTCATGTTCCAGTTTAATGACGGATTGATGGAAAGGTTACTGTCGGGATTAATTTCTTTGTTGATATATGGATTCAGGTTCGCATCTTTTCTAGGATCATGACCTTTAAATGCCATGTCGTTCTGGGCCAAAAGTCCTGAACCTGCAAGCAGAAAGACAGCCAAAATCACTATTCCTCGCATACGAATAACGGGGTTGTTATAACGTTGGATTCAACGCGACTTTTCGCCGGATACGAGGATAAAATTAAGGGAAAATGGAAAGAAAGGCTAAGATAATATAGATGGTTGATATTGTCAATAGACTTTATAAGCCTAAAGCCGAAAGCAAAAGCTGAAAGCTTAAAGCCTAAAACTTCTTTTTAGATCTCTAAATTTTAAATCTTTAATAATCTAATTGGTTTTAGGCTTTAAGCTTTGGGCTTTAGGCCTAGAAAGTTTTAGGCTTTAGGCTTTAAGCTTTAAGCGTAGCAAGCACATCGTTCATGTTTCTCACCGCATCGGCGCTTTTTGCAAACATTCCTTTTTCTTCAGCATTGAGTTCGAAAGGAATAATTTTTTCCCAGCCGGTTTTCCCAATAGTAACTGGAACACCGAGGCATATATCTTTTTGACCATATTCACCATCCAGGGAAACGCAACAGGTAAATAGCTTCTTTTCATCCCTGACTATGGATTCTACCAGGGCTGCACCTGATGCTCCGGGTGCATACCAGGCTGATGTGCCAATAAGTTTGGTGAGGGTGGCACCACCTACCATGGTATCCGCTACGATTTGTTTTTGTTTTTCTTCAGAAAGAAGTTTGGTAACGGGCACACTGTTCCATGTGGCAAACCGGATCAGGGGGATCATCGTGGTATCTCCATGGCCGCCAATTACCAGTGCATTCAAATCTGCCGGGCTGCATCCAAGATGCTGGCTCAGTTGATATTTAAATCTTGCACTGTCCAGCGTACCGCCCATTCCAATGATCCTTTCCTTTGGTAAGCCCGTTTCTTTTAAAGTGAGATAGGTCATCGTATCCATCGGGTTGCTTATGATGATCAGAATAGCATCCGGAGAATATTTCAGAATATTATCTGTAACGTTTTTCACTATTCCGGCATTCGTGCCTATAAGCTCTTCGCGGGTCATTCCAGGTTTTCGGGGTAGCCCTGAGGTAATTACTACAACCCTGCTTCCTGCTGTTTTTGAATAATCATTCGTACTGCCGCTCACCCGGGTATCAAAACCCAGCAAGGTGGCGGACTGCATGATATCCTGAGCCTTTCCTTCCGCAAGTCCTTCTTTAATATCCAGCAATACGAGTTCTTCAGCAAGTTCTTTACGGGCAATATTATCAGCACAGGTTGCACCTACGGCACCTGCACCTACAACAGTGACTTTCATCGGAAGTTATTTAAAATGTTTGATGATAATTTAAAGCGTGGCAAAGTTAGGGAGCATCCGCTAATTGTTAGTTGTCAATTGTTAATTGCTAATGGAATATTTTCCGAGATTTGATTATCGCTTTATACAAGATTTTATAATTCAGCGTTAACAATTGACAACTAACAATTATCAGATCTATTTCGTTTTCACCTCAAAAGCGTTCAGTATGGTATCCACTTTCTGATTTCCTTCAAAGCTGGTGATAAACTGGCCTTTCTTGTCATAGAGCGCCAGGTAAGGAAGACTTTTCATTCTGTAAAAAGGAGGAAGCAAATATTTTTCATCCCTTCCCATCAGGATATTTGAATGATCCCCGATCCTGTAGTAAGTATAGAATGTTTTCATTTCATCGAATGGCTGGAATGTTGCCATGACTATTTCAATGTCTTTAAATTTACTGAAATCCGCGAGTATATCCGACGTTTGATGTTTACAGTGCTCGCATTCCGGACTGAAAAACATGAGAAGGATTTTATGATTTTTTTTTATCTCGTCCTTCGTAACAAAATGCACACTGTCAACTTCCAGTAAACGGATGGGTGGAAATCCCGGATTTTTAATATAAGGTGCTTCGGAAACACCGGCTGGCGTTTGTGCCTGAATGGAATACATGGAGAAAAGACCCATAACTGCTAACAACACACCCTTCATAATGGATATTTTCATAAAAATAAAGGAAAATACGGGACGCTCATAATTTCAAAATGGGCTACTTTGCGCAGAAGTTTAAAAACCATTAGTTTTGTCGCCCTTTAGGGCAAACATTTAATTATCATTCATGGCAAATACAGCAGACATCAGCCGCGGTCTTATTATTAAACTGGATGGAAGTTTATATTCAGTGGTGGACTTTGGAGAAAATAAAACTGCAAGGGCAGCAGCAAAAGTATGGGCTAAGTTAAAGGGGGTTGATAATAACCGGAGCATTGAAAAAACCTGGAACAGCGGCGATAATATTTTTCCGGTTCGTGTAGAAAGAAAGGGATATCAGTTTATCTACAAAGACGATTCGGGGTATAATTTTATGGATACTGAAACTTTTGAACAGATTGCACTTCAGGAAAACCTTGTAGACGCTCCACAATTCCTTAAGGATGGCCAGGAGGTTACGGTATTAATGAATACAGAAACAGAAATGCCCATGGGTGTTGAACTTCCCGATAAGATAGTTTTGAAAGTTACTTATTCCGAGCCAGGCATGAAAGGAGATACAGCAACCCGTACACTTAAACCTGCGAAAGTTGAAACAGGAGCGACTGTCAATGTACCGCTTTTTGTAAATGAGGGAGAATTGATCCGCATTAATACAAAAACAGGTGAATATGTGGAAAGGGTGAAAGAATAACACTTATCTTAGTCTTCCTTTTTAAAAAGTAAAACGCCATAACTGATGGATTTTAAACAGATTCAGGAGTTGATCAAACTGATCAACAAATCAAATATCGGTGAAGTAACGATTGAAGAAAAGGGATTTAAAATTACAGTAAAACAAAAAGAGGAACATATCCAGCAGGTCATCGCTGCACCGTTCCAATCGAATCATCCTGCCCCCACATATGCGGCACCTGCTGTTTCAGCTCCCGGTACAGCCAGTTCTCCGGCAGCAAATGGTAAATCAAAACAGGCAGAAACAGCTGCTGACAACCTGATAACCATCAAAAGTCCGATGATTGGCACTTTTTACCGCAGCTCCGCTCCGGATAAACCTTCATTTGTAAATGTTGGCGATGAAACCGAACCCGGGAAAGTGGTTTGTATAATTGAAGCCATGAAATTATTTAATGAGATCGAGAGCGAAGTGAAAGGGAAAATTGTCAAAGTGCTGGTTGAAGATGCATCGCCGGTTGAATTTGATCAACCCCTTTTTCTTGTAGATCCCAGCTAATTGAAAATTTGGAATCCTGAAGAAATGAAACGCCAATTTGTTTCTTGGATTTTAATTCCAGATTTCTATCCGCCGGCTGGCGGACCAAATTCTAAAAAATTCAATGTTTAAGAAAATATTAATTGCTAACCGGGGAGAGATTGCATTGCGTGTCATTCGCACCTGTCGCGAGATGGGCATTAAGACAATCGCGGTTTATTCCACAGCAGATAAAGACAGTTTACACGTAAAGTTTGCTGATGAAGCGGTTTGTATAGGTAAACCTGCCAGTGCGGATTCTTATTTGAATATTCCTCATATCATGGCGGCTGCTGAAATCACCAATGCGGATGGAATTCATCCAGGGTATGGTTTTCTTGCGGAAAATGCACGGTTTGCAGAAATCTGCGGTGAACATGGGATAAAATTTATAGGCCCAACTCCGTCTATGATCAATTCCATGGGAGATAAGATCACTGCGAAGGAAACGATGATCAAGGCAGGGGTTCCTGTCGTTCCGGGAGGTGGGGGCTTACTCGAAAATCTGGTTCATGCAAGAAGCGTTGCATTTGAAACGGGTTATCCTATTATACTCAAAGCAACCGCGGGTGGAGGAGGTAAGGGTATGCGCGTGGTGTGGAATGAATCGGAAATGGAGCGAGCATTTGATTCAGCGAAAGCTGAAGCCGGCGCTTCTTTTAAGAATGATGGTATTTACATGGAAAAATTTGTTGAGGAGCCCAGGCATATTGAAATCCAGGTTGCCGGCGACCAGTATGGAACTGTTTGTCACCTCAGCGAAAGAGACTGCTCCATTCAGCGTCGTCACCAGAAACTGGTGGAGGAATCACCTTCTCCTTTTATGACGCGCGAACTAAGATATAAAATGGGTGAGGCTGCAATCAAGGCCGCATCGGCTATTCACTATGAAAGCGTCGGTACAGTTGAATTCCTTGTGGACAAGCATCGGAATTTCTATTTCATGGAAATGAATACCCGCATACAGGTTGAACATTGTGTTACGGAAGAAGTTGTCAATTTTGACCTGATCAAAGAACAAATCAAAATTGCAGCCGGGGAAACCATCAGCGGGGTTAATTATGAGCCGCAGGGTCACGCCATCGAATGCCGTATCAATGCGGAAGATCCCTATAACGATTTCCGTCCTTCTCCCGGGAAAATAACTACGTTGCATCAACCCGGCGGACATGGTATTCGCGTCGACTCGCATGTGTATGCCGGATATACTATCCCGCCCTATTACGATTCCATGATCGCTAAAATTATAGCAGTGGCAAGAACACGAAGTGAAGCCATTGATACCATGCACCGGGCATTAATGGAATACGTAATAGAAGGAGTAAAAACGACCATTCCATTTCATCTGCAATTGATGAAAGATGCGAATTTCCGCAGTGGAAACTTCAATACTAAATTTCTTGAAGGTTTTAAAATGAAATAAGCTTAAAGCCTAAAGCTTAAAGCCCAAAGCTTAAAACTTCTTTTTAGATCCCCAATTTTTAAATCTTTAATAATCGCATTGGTTTTAGGCTTTAAGCTTTGGGCTTTAGGCTTAGAAAGTTTTAAGCTTTCGGCTTTGGGCTTTAGGCTTTAAGCTTTAGGCTTAATTGAATTGTTTAATCAATTCCTCTGGGTGTTTGCTTCCGGAAACAAAATCGCAAAGTTTATAAATTACAGATTCCACAATGGCATCCGGACAGGAAGCGCCGCTCGTAAGCAGGATTTTAACGGGTCTTTTTACTGGCAACCATTCCCATTTTGTTACCTCGGTATTTTTATGAAGATCAAAATGAAGTAATGATTCTTCCGAAATCATTTTTACTGAATCTTCGATAAAATAAGTTGTTAATTTCCTTTCGCATAATTCTACCAGATGAGAAGTATTGGAGGAATTGTAACCTCCTACAACAATGGCCAGATCGGCAGCTGTTGCAATCATAGCCGATACGGCCGACTGATTATCGTTCGTGGCGTAGCATAATGTATCTCTGGTATCCGCAAAATTTTCTGAAGCGGTTTCGTTATTGAGCAGAGATCTTTCCTGTATGGACTGTTTTAATAAATCAGCGATCTGCTGTGTTTCCGAAGCCAGCATTGTTGTCTGATTAACAACACCTATTCTTTCCAGATCTTTCTCAGGATCAAATCCTTTACTGATCCTGTCTTTGAAAAATTTAAAAAATTCCCCGGAAGTCTTTTCCTTTTTTATGAAAAGACTCAGAAGCTTTGCTTCTTCCATATCCCTTATCACCAGGGCAGGGCCGGCCGCCGCTGCATGTGAAAATGTTGCACGGGTTTCTTCATGACCCGGTTTGCCATGAATTACCACGGTAAATTTTTTTTCTGCAATCTGTCCGGACCTGTTCCAGACTTTTTCTACAAAGGGACAAGTGGTATTGTAGATTTCAGTATGTATACCCCTCGATTTTAATAAGGCATCAATCTCGAGGCTTGTTCCGAAAGCCGGAGTGATAACGATGTCATTAGAATCAAGGTCATCGAAAGGAATCAGTTGCTTCCCCCCTGTATCCTGGAGAAAACGGATTCCACTGTTTTTGAGATCCAGGTTTACCTGCGGATTATGAATCATTTCGCTAAGCAGAAATATATTTTTCCCCGGATTTTCTTCAACTATCCGGAAAGCAATATCAATTGCATTTTCAACGCCATAACAAAACCCAAAATGCCGGGCAAGAAAAATCTGAAGGGGTCCGAAATCCAGCAGGGTAGGTGAAAAATCTTTCTTCATTTTATCTTCCGCACGGCGTCTGTTTTTTATTGCGGAGATGAGCGGACTTCGGTAGATATGCGGAACTTGAAAGGTTTTCATTGTTGATGCAAAGTTAGTATTGCAATGATTAATTATTAATTATTGATTATTAATGATTAGCGGAGGGTGCATAATAAATAAGCAATTCTATTAATAATTGACAATCAAAATAGTTTTAGGCTTTAGGCTTTAAGCTTTAAGCTTTAAGCTTGATTCGTATCTTTCAGATTCAATAGAATTTGAATGAATGAAGAGTTTAAAACCGTTAGCTGGGCACTTGATTCGAATATTTATGAGGTGAATCTTCGTCAGTATACACGGAAAGGAAGTTTCCGTGCCTTTGCCGCTCATCTTGAAAGGCTTCGGGATATGGGGATTGAAATTCTATGGTTTATGCCGATTACTCCTATCAGTAAGGTCGGTCGTTTGGGAGCGCTGGGAAGTTATTATGCCTGTTCCGATTATATGGATACCAATCCGGAATTTGGCACAGTGGAAGATTTTAAATGGCTTGTGGAGCGCGCACATGAATATGGATTCAAAGTGATTATCGACTGGGTGGCTAACCATACAGGATGGGATCATAAATGGACTACCGAACATCCTGAATTCTATAGAAAAAATATGGATGGAGCATTTTATGATGCGCATGGCTGGGCAGACGTGATCGATCTTAATTACGATTCACGCAAACTTCAAATTGAAATGATAAGGGCCATGCAATTCTGGATTGAGACCTGCCATATCGATGGATTCCGCTGTGATATGGCCATGCTGGTTCCCCTTGATTTTTGGAAAGAAGCGAGAAGGAAACTCGACAATACAAAACCATTATTCTGGCTTGCAGAATGTGAAGAGATAATGTATCACGAAGTTTTTGACGCCACTTATACCTGGAAAATGATACATCTTATGGAATCATTTTGGAAAAAATCAAGCGATATGCAGGGACTTTTCCAGGTCTTGTATTATTATAAACAACTATTTTCGGCAGGTTCAATTCGTGTTTATTTTACATCTAATCACGACGAGAATTCGCATAGCGGAACTGAATATGAAAGACTGGGCGATGCGACCCTGCCCTTTGCTGTTTTCTGTTGCCTTTACGACGGCATACCCCTGATATACAGCGGGCAGGAAATTCCGAATTTAAAACGCCTGCTATTTTTTGACAAAGATGAAATTGACTGGGACCGTACTATTTTACTGGCTGAATTTTATAAAACATTATTGCAGCTTCGTAAAACAAATCCTGCTTTAAAAAGCGGTGATCCCAAAAGATCGCCAATGATTCTTTCCAACACAAGAGCCGATGCAGTGTTGAGTTTTATCCGTCGTTTTGAAAGGGATGAAGTATTGGTGATCTTAAATCTTTCAGCCGATATCCAATCCGTCATCATCACAGGTCATACCCTGGCAGGATCATATAAAAATGTGTTCGATTCGAGAAGTCCGGATTTTATTTCCGGTCAGCCGCTCCTGTTGAATGGATGGGAATATAAAGTATATTCAAAATAAAAATGCGCCCCTATTTTAGTGGGACGCATTAATTTATTCTTGCTTTAAGCCTTAAGCCTTAGGCCTAAATTATTCTTCATTCAATTTTAAAGGATAGGTAAATGATCCGTCATAACCGGGATATACACCTTCCAGTTTCACTGATCCATTACCTGCCTGTTCAACAATTTTGCGGAATTCTTCTACTGAACTTACATCCTGGCCATTTACTTTCAGGATTACAAAACCCTCTTCCATTCTCGTTTTGCTAAATAATCCTTTATCACTGATGGATGTCACTACGATTCCACCTTTCACGTTCAGTTTCGCTGCATCTGATTTCTGGAGCGGCTGAAGTTCTGCTCCCAGTTTATCGAATGCTGAATTCTTTACCAGGTCCATGTTTCCACTATTATTCATAAGAGTTACCATGACATCTGATTCGGCACCACTACGTTTATAGGTGATTTTGATTTTATCACCCGGGCGGTAAATAGCAATCTGGCCAACGAGTTCGGAACCTGAGCTGACAGGAATACCATTCAGTTTCGTAATGAGATCGCCTTCCTTAAGCCCAGCCTTTGCAGCGGCGCCTTTTTCGCGAACATTCATGATAAACACACCTTCCGCATCTTCTTTGATGCCATGTTCTTTTTTCTGATCATCACTAAGGTTATCGCGGGCGTATTCAATACCCAGGTAAGCTCTTTGTGTAGTGCCGTATTTAATAAGATCTGTAACTACTTTCTTTACAATATTCACCGGTATGGTAAATGAATAACCTGCATATGATCCGGTAGGAGAAGCGATGGCAGAATTAATTCCGATCAGCTGTCCCTGGGGATTGATCAATGGACCGCCACTGTTTCCGGGATTCACGGCAGCATCTGTCTGAATAAAAGATTCTACTGGCGCAATACTTTGGCGGCTGTTGATATCAATAGATCTTCCTTTCGCACTCACGATACCAGCTGTAACAGTTGTTTCAAGTGATAAAGGGTAGCCGATAGCCAGAACCCACTGTCCGACTTTTACTTCATCAGAATTTCCATAAAGAAGAAAGGGCAATCCTTTCGCTTCAACTTTTACAACTGCCAGATCTGTGCTTGGATCTGTTGCAATCACTTTAGCTTTAAAAGATTTTTTATTGCTAAGTGTAACCGTTACTTCATCTGCACCATCCACCACGTGGTTATTTGTCACGATATATCCGTCTTCGCTGATGATAACGCCCGATCCGGAGCCCATTTCAGGCATGGAACGGGAACGATCGCCAAAAAAATCATTGGGATCAATTCCAAAAAGATCTGAGAAGGGGTTTTTTCTTGGAAGGTTGTTACTTACTGTGCGTACGGTTTTCGTTTTAATATGTACGGTAGCAGGAATTGCTGCACTGGCAGCGTCAACGAAGTCAGCCGGACCGGCGGACTTTGCACCATCAAAAAACTTGGCGTAATTCGCCGGAACCCTTGTGGAATCCTGTGTATAGATGTAGGAAGTTCCATTCGGACTAAAATGTTTGTACCCCCACAAGCTGGTGAGAGTGGTAGCTGCACTGATAAATACAATGCCGGCAACTTGTTTCAATTTCATTATTTTAATTTTTTTGTCATTAATCAGGAATTACACTTTGTCAAATGGCATGCCTGATACTTCATTCCTAGTATATCAAAGTAACGTTTGGAAAGAACTTGCGCTATTACCACCTGTTCAGTTTAACAAATAATTTACTAAGACCTTCGTAGATGGCAGTCACCCAAATTTACAAAAGAAATTTTAGCAGGCAAAGGCTGACATAGATTCAGAGTGAAAGTAAAAACTTCAAGGTATCTGCCCCGTCGGCATAATCCCTCAGGCCGGGTTGCTGACTTTTCCCAAAGGAAAGGTAATTCCTGCCAATTATACACTGCAGGGTTCCGGGTTCTCCTGGCGGGAACCATGTTTCACGGTCCTTATAAAAGGCATAATGCAAAACAGCGATGGGCGAGAAAGGAGATTCATTCTCCATCAGGAGAAGGCATTCGTTCGTCATGTAATACTGCTTATTCAAAATTGCCAGCGACAGCCGGTAGTCATAATTATTTTTGTATTTATGATGGTCGGCCATCCACTGGTATTTTCTGAATAAAGCCAGCAGGGGAATAAAATCATAATTTTCAGGAACATGGATCTGCGTTACGTTGCGGCAACCCAGTCCAAAATATAGAAATACATCATCTGCCAGATTTTCGAGTTCTTCCGTTGTTTCATCTCCTTCCAGCAGGGCCACGGAGGTTCTGTTATGTCGGATCAGACTGGGATATTTCCCAAAATAATACTCGAAATACCTGGCTGAATTGTTACTGCCCGTGGCAATATATGCGTCCATTCCTTTTAACATAGTTGTTATCTGAATTTCTTTCGAAAGCTCCGGGTTTTCTTTAAAAAGAAAATCCAGTAATACAGGAAAGAGCCAGGGATCTTTGGAAGAAAGTTTAATGTACTGCCGGTGACCACTAAGGAAACAGGAAATAAAATCGTGGATGCCGACCAGCGGAATATTTCCTGCCATGACGATTCCAACATTTTCCGGGTTATTATTTTTGGCAGGGAAATGATAACCCCTCACCCATTTTTCAAGTAAATTCCGTTGCAGATAATGAAATACGGTATTGTGTACAGCCGATTCGATAAATTCAGGAATAAACCAGGGATTTTGATGAAAAGTTTTTGTTTTGGCAATCTTCCAATTTGCATCTCCGGATTCCATAAATTCCCCTAGTTTTACGAGCAGGCTGATCCGGTTCTCTAAATCCATTTTTCAGATTATCTTTATGGCGCGAAATTAAATCTATTCACCTCCAAACTGTAACAATATTATGGCGATTAAGATAACAGATGAATGCATCAATTGCGGGGCCTGCGAACCCGAATGTCCAAATAATGCGATTTATGAAGGCGGAGTGGAATGGGCAATAGCAGATGGTTCTTCCGTCAAAGGGCCGTACAAACTTATGGATGGTACCGTAATAGATGCCAACCAGCGCAACAGTCCTATTGCAGTGGATGTTTATTATATTGTTCCAAATAAATGTACAGAATGCCAGGGTTTTCATGAAGAACCACAATGCGCTTCTGTTTGCCCTGTTGATGTTTGCGTGCCCGATGAAATGTACCGGGAAACGGTAGAAGAGTTACTCGCAAAAAAAGAAAAACTGCATCTCTGATACCATCAGGTATTTAAACCCAATACATGAAAAAGGTTATTGCATTCGTAACCGGTGGATATTCCAGCGAAGCAGAAGTTTCTTACAAGAGCGCGATCACTATGGAAGCTGAAGTGGATAAAAACATGTATGATGTTTACCGGATAGATATTACACCCTCTGAATGGTTTCATCCTGGAAAAGATGGTAGGAAGATTCCGGTTGATAAAAATGATTTCTCCCTCCAGGTAAATGGTAAAAAAATTGTTTTTGATGCGGTACTGATCGGCATTCATGGTACCCCGGGGGAAGATGGAAAGCTTCAGGGTTATTTCGACCTGATGAATCTTCCATATACTACCTGTAATGCGGCTACTTCTGCAATAACTTTCAATAAGCGCTATACTGTTGCCGTTGCGGCTTTTGCCGGGATCAGCGTTTCAAATTCTGTACATTTATTTAAACAGGATAATCCTAAAGGTGCAGAATTGGCCAGAAGAGTTACAATGCCTGTATTTGTAAAACCGAATAACGGAGGCTCAAGTATCGGTATGTCCAAAGTAAACAGGAAAGAAGACCTTGATGCCGCCCTTCAAAAGGCGTTTAAGGAAGATAATGAAGTGCTTGTTGAAGAATTTATCAGCGGGAGGGAATTCACAGTGGGTGTTTTTCGCAAGTCAGCTGAAATAATTGTCTTACCTATTACTGAAGTAAGGACAAGTAAGGATTTTTTTGATTTTGAAGCGAAATATTCGCAGGGTTTCTCTGAAGAAATCACTCCGGCAGTTTTAGATGACGCCATGGCTGAGAAAGTCAGGCAGACAGCCAAAAAAATTTACCAGGTCTTTAACTGTAATGGGGTTGTCAGGATAGACATGATTTATAATGAGGCCAAGGGCGAGCCTTTTATGCTTGAAATCAATACAGTGCCCGGACAAACAGCTGCTTCTGTGGTTCCGCAACAGGTAAGAGCGAATGGCTGGACACTAAAACAATTCTATTCAGCGTTGATTGAAGACGCTTTAACAAGGGCTAAAAAATCCTAAGCCGTATATATTATCTTTCCATTTAAATCCAACTCAGTGTTTAGATTTTTGACCAGCAAACCATTATGGGTTAATATCCTGGCCGGATTTATATTCCTGGTCATTCTTTTACTCCTTTTTCTTGGCTCGCTGGACATTATAACCCATCACGGGAAAACGATGAAAATCCCGGCTGTTGTGGGCCTGTCCATTGACCAGGCAAGGAAAACACTGGAGTCCCAGGGTTTTGAAATTCAGATCCAGGATTCCATATATAATGACACGATTCCACCATTACAGGTGATTAAACAATTTCCTGATGCGGATAATCTTGTGAAAGTAAACCGGACGGTTTACCTGACAATCAACAGGGCCCTTGCACCCGAAGTAGATATGCCGAACCTGCTCAGTATGACTTTCCGCAATGCGGAAATGGTACTTCGCCGGTATGGACTGAAACTAGGCGATACACTTTTTAAACCAGATTTTGCCCGCAACTCTGTACTGGACCAGCAATACAAGGGGGAAAGCATTAAACCCGGCACAAAAATCCAACAGGGTAGTGAGATTACCCTGGTCCTTGGCAATGGGGTCGGAATTGAATTTATTGTTCCTGATCTTTTCGGTCTCAGTTACAGGGAAGCCCGTTCTGCCATTAGTGAAGCCGGTTTGATTGTGGGTTCTGTAGTACCGGATGCCGATGTAAAGGATACCATGAACGCATTTGTTTACAGGCAGAATCCCGACCGTTATGATTATGAGAAAAAGGTTAATCATATCCGCCAGGGTCAGATCATCGATATATGGCTTTCTGCACTAAAAAAGGAACGGATCATTGACAGCAGTGCGGTACAGAAAGCAAATTAATAACTGATCAAATACGATAAAATGCAATTGATTACTGTTACTGAATTAAAGGATCGTCTTTCTCATGGGGAGAAAATTAATCTGGTTGATGTGCGTGAAATATCGGAGCACAATGAATTCAATATCGGGGGTAAACTGATACCGCTTGGTAAGATTCAGGCCATGGATGTTGGTGAGCTGGAATCGTTGAAAGATCAGGAATTAATTTGTTATTGCCGTAGTGGAAACCGGAGCGGGCAGGCCTGCCAGATCCTTGATATGCTTGGCTTCACCAATACTAAAAATCTTCAGGGAGGAATGCTTGCATGGCAAAAAGCTTGACGCCTAAAGCCTAAAGCTTAAAGCCTAAAGCCTAAAGCCTAAAGCCTAAAACCATTGCGATTATTAGTGGTTTAAAATTCAGAGATCTAAAAAGAAGTTTTAGGCTTTAAGCTTTAGGCTTTAGGCTTATTAGATTTTAATGTTGACCGAAAAAATAAAATTCGTTCCTGCCTGCGGGAAAAGAAAGTTTTCATTGACAAGCGTTCCCCCTGAATAATATCCATACGTATATCCTGTTGCTTCATATTTTTTATTGAACACATTGTTCAGATAAAAAATGAAATTCACTTCTCCGGTTGTTTTTAATTTGGGTGAATAAATAATTCGAACCTGTTGTAAATAATAATCTGAAATTTTCTTCTGATCGCTTTCCGAGTTGTCCAGATATTCACTGCCTACAAATTTAGCTGGAAGACTAATTTCCAATACACTAACCGGATAAAAACTGATGGTTGCAGCAGCTATAATGTTAGGCGAAAGTGCTATATCTGTTTTTTTATATGTAGTGCTTACCTGTCCTCCGTTATCATAATCATCCACATAAGCAGTATAATTTGATATTTTATTCTGGCTGATTGTCAGATTTCCTGAAGCCTGTATCCAGCTGGCTGGCTTTATGCCACCCTGCAGTTCCAGACCCAGCCGCCAGCTGCGCGGCGTATTGGTCCGGGTATATTCCCCGACATCATTTATTTTTCCCGTGAGTACAAGTTGGTTTTTATACAACATATAATAAGCCGTGATTCCCCAGTTGGAAACCACCGTTTTTTTATTCAGCCCAAGTTCAAAATCATTAACAGTCTCTGGAACCGGTTGTTGATTCAGGCCGGTTTGATAATCGTCATGATTGGGTTCATGTGTGGCGCGTGCAAAGGAAAGATAGGCCTGGAAGGGCCCCTGATTAAAGGATATTCCTGCCTTCGGATTAAAGAAATTATAATTATTGATGATTGTATCAGTATCCGTGTTATCAAATCCATTGATTCTGTAATACACATGTCTGTATTGCAGATCAATAAAACTGGTAAACCATTTCCCAAGTTGTTGCTGCCATTTTGTATAAATATTGAAATCTGTTTTTTTTGCCGGGTTATTATAATATTCGTAATCCGGTTGTATACCACCCTGCTGCGCCCAGATGATATTCCCATAATGTTGCCCGTCGTATTCAGTCCAGCCACCGCCCAGGGCCAGGTCGGTATTTTTCTTTTGATATTGGAGAGAATATATTCCTCCATAAAAATAATTGCTAAGCCATCTCTGTCTTATAAGATTTGTGCTCGTAATTGTATCATCACCGTAAACCGGACCGGAAATTCCATAGTCGCTGTAAGAGCCCTGATAAATATATTCTTCATAATATCCATATCCTCTTGTAAGGAAAGCAGCTAAGTTGGCATGGAGTGAACTGGAAATCTCCTGGTTAAAAAATAACTGGTAATGATTCTGTGTATAGTTATCGGTTTGATTCGAATAGGTGAAATAATTGTAGGTCCTTCTTTTGGAATCAAAAAGATTCATAGAGTCTGAAGGTGAATTATACAGGGCACCAGGGTATCCGGAATTATCGAGGTATTCCTGTTCCAGAGCAGCGCTATCCCCATAAAGTTTCGCAGCCGGAATTCCGTTCCATGCCTGGTATGTTTTTTCGGAACCCATGATTATATTAAATCGCAGAGAAGTTTTCTTTGAAATATAAGCGGCGGAGAAATAAGCAGATTTCAAATCACTTGTAGCACGATCAATAAATCCATCACTACTTATTCGTGAGAGGCGCATATCAACTGTAAAATGACCATCAATCAATCCGGTTCCTGCCTTTAGTGTATTTTTCCATGAATTGAATGATCCGAAACTATTGTTGAATTCGGCATAAGGGTTTGGCAGAAATGCATTGGTGGAAAAATTCATGCTGGCACCAAAAGCACCCGCACCGTTCGAAGAAGTGCCCACCCCCCGTTGTATCTGGATGCTATTGGTTGAAGATGCAAAATCCGGCAAGTCAACAAAATAAATCGATTGTGATTCTGCATCATTGTAGGGTATTCCGTTCAGGGTCATATTGATTCTGGATGCATCGGTACCTCGGATGGATATTCCTGTATATCCTATTCCGTTTCCCGCATCGGAATTGATGACCACCGAAGGAGTCTGGTCCAGAATATAAGGGAGATCCTGCCCGTTATTCAATTTTGCGATTTGAGTTACATCCAGATTGACCTTTGTAAACGGAGATTTATCACCCGCCCGAATTGCAGTAATTTCAACCGGGTCCAAAAACAGGCCGGGATTTTTAATTCTTATGGAATCTGGTGCCGGTTTGATCGAACTGCTATCCTTACCCGTTGTTACCTGGCAAAAGGATTGCAGAACAATGAGCATAGTGCCGAAAGAAATAAATAATGATTTCATTTTCCATATTTTAAATGAATGGCGGAAAAAATGGAAAATGCGGACGAAAGAAGAGGAAAAGAAGCCACCTTCCCTGCGCAGGCATTATCCTGTTCAGGTTCTACGGGTATTATCTCAGCCTCATCCTCGAGCCAATAGCAGGCAGGATTCAGCACCCCGGGAACTTTATTGAGCCGGTTTTCCGCCGGCATTACAAATATAAGGAACCGGCACGCTTTTGATTACATCAAACTAAAAATAATCCATGCAACATTTTTTGGTTTCGCCTGTCTTTCTATCATAATTTATAAATTAAAACATGAAAAAAATTATTTTTACCGGGCTGGCCATATTAAGCCTGCTCGCCGGTTACAGTCAGTCCGATAATACACAGACACGTAAAGTATCCGGATTTACCGGTGTGGATGTTTCCCACGGAATTGACCTTTATCTCAGCATTGGCCCAGAATCTGTTTCGGTTAGTGCATCGACGAATGAATTACGCGATCAAATCATTACTGAAGTTGTTCATGGCGTCCTGAGAATATATCTTAAAGACAACTTCAACGGGAGTTCAGGAAATAGTAATATGAAAGCCTATGTTTCCTTAAACAACCTCAAATCTCTGGGAGCATCGGGTGGAAGTGATATTTTTCTTAAAGGTTTGATAACAGCAGATGACCTGACGGTTGATCTTTCAGGCGGCGGCAGTTTGAAGGGAAATTTAAATGCCAACCGTTTGAATATTGGGCAATCCGGCGGATCCAGTGTGGATCTTACCGGTAAAGTTAAAGACCTGAATTTAGAATCCGGTGGCGGAGGAAGATTAAAAGGTTACGGTCTGGTTACAGATGTTGCCAGGATTAATTCAAGTGGCGGAAGTGATGCCGAACTCACAGTGAATAAAAAAATAAGTGTAGAGTCCAGCGGCGGAGGGAGTGTTTCCTATAAAGGTACTGCTGTAGTAGTGTCGGTTAATTCAAGTGGGGGTGGGAGCCTTACCCATAAAGACTAAGATCCCCCTATCTTTGCACTCCTTAAATGGAGCGTAAAATGGGTATGGATCGCAATACAGTAATCGGTTTTGTTTTGCTGGGTCTTTTATTGTTTATCTATTTGTTCACAGCCACAAAAAACAGCCAGCAGCTGGAAAGGCAAAAATTGCAACAAGCTGATTCTCTTGCAGCTGTAAAAAAAGTTCAGGAAGCATTGCATGTTGTTCAGGATTCGGTGAAAGTCAAGGTTGCAACAGGTGATTCGCTGACAGGATTCAACAAGGCCATTGGTGGTTCTGAAAAACTATTGACGGTAGAAAATGACCTCCTCAGGATTGTTTTCAGTAATAAAGGGGGTCAGCCAAAAGAAGTCATTCTTAAGAAATTTAAATTATACGATAGCAGTCTTGTTCAACTGTTAGATTCCAGCCTGGGCAACCATCTGAGTTATCCGATCAATACCGCCGCAAATCAGACTGCACAGATCTCTGATTTGTATTTCAATGATGCCAGGGTTGAAAAATCTGCTGATGGCACGCAAACGATTACCTATTCACTTCCTGCGCCAAAAGGACTTTCCATCGATCACCAGTTTGTAATTCATCCGGACAGTTACCTGGTTGACTGGAACCTGACAACGACCGGTACAGGTCAGTTGTTTTCCCAAAACAACCTCAATATCGATTGGCATTCGGAAATGAAAAAAACACAGGTTTATGTTTATTATGAAAAAAGACTAACCAATGTTTGTTTTTCAACAGACAATGAGTTCGATTATATTTCGTCAAAAACAGAAAAGACTTTTGAAAAACCGGTCCAGTGGGTATCGGTTGTTCAGCAATTTTTTTAACAGGTCCCTGATTGCAAAAAATAATTTTTCGGGCGGCGATATTCAATGGCGCCGGGAAGTTTCAGATACTTCCTATATGCTGGGAATTGCTGATGTGCATCTTCAGACAAAATTACCGGGAGCGGCAGCCACACTTAACTTTCAATGGTATTTTGGGCCCAATGATTATCATATTTTGAAGGAAGCCGGTCCGAATATGGATCGCATTGTTGATCTGGGCCGGGACATGTATTCTTTTGTTCGTCCGATCAACACATATATCATCATGCCGGTTTTTAACTTCTTCCATAAATTTGTTGGCAGTTATGGTATTGTTATTTTATTGCTGACATTATTCATCCGCTTACTTACGTCTCCGCTGGTGTACAGCAGTTACCTGAGCGGAGCTAAAATGAAAGCCCTTCGACCGGAGATTGACATACTTAAGAAAAAAACCGGTGGTGACCAACAGCAAATGGGTGTGGAGCAAATGAAATTATTCCGGGAAGCCGGTGTTAATCCGCTTGGGGGTTGTATTCCGGCATTACTGCAGATCCCGATATTCTTTGCCCTGTTCAGTTTCTTTAATTCCAATGTAGCGTTGCGCGGGCAGCCATTTTTATGGGCGCACGACCTTTCTATTTATGATGTTGTAGTGAAACTTGGTTTTACCATACCGGCTTATGGCGACCATATCAGTCTCTTTGCAACACTTGCGGTTATTACCAGCTTCCTGATTTCTCTTTATGGTATGAGTATGACCCCCGACCAAAGTAATCCGGCTATGAAATATATGCCCTATATCATGCCGGTTATGCTGTTGCTTTTCTTCAATCGCTTACCTGCGGCTCTCACCTGGTATTATACTGTTTCCAATCTGATTACGCTGATTCTGCAATTTGTAATCCAGAATTATATTATCGATCACGATAAAATACTAACCAAATTACAGGCGAACCGGACCAAACCAAAGACAAAACCCAAATGGCAGGAGCGTTTCGAGCAGATGCAGGAAGCACAGAAAAAGATTCAGCAGTCGAAGGGGAAGTCGTAAGGCAAGTATGGGAGTATGGGAATATGGGAGTATGGGAGTGAGTTATTAAACTTTTAGAGCGGCATCTGTTCTAATTGATAATCTATACCATGAATAATAAATGGCTATTAGTTGTTTTACTGATTTTACCTTTTGCCGGTAATTCTCAAAAAAGAGTAGGAGACCTCAGTTTAGTTTACAATTCAGTAATTACCAATGCGCAGGATTCAAACAGGAAAATTAGTTCCACAACGGGCTATTATCTAAAAGGAAATTTAAGCCGCTCTGAAGTGACGAGTAATATGTTTTCTTCCGTCACCATTTTTGATTCCAAAACTGGCTCAGGCGTTTTACTCAAAGAAGTGAATGGTCAGAAACTTTTGATACGGATGAATGATGAAAACTGGAATCAGAAAAATAAACGGTTACTTAATCTTAATTTCACAAAGACGAACGAAACAAAAACCATTGCGGGATATGCCTGCGTCGGGGCAACTGCCTCCACACCAGACGGATTAGTAATAACGGTCTTCTATACGCGCGATTTAATACCGGAGAATAAGAGCTATGATCCCGCTTTTAAAAACCTGGACGGATTACCATTGGAATACGAGATGAAGAAAGGCATGCTTCATATTAAATATTCCCTGGCTTCCATTAACCTAAATCCGGTGCCTGCGTCTAAATTTGATATCCCTACCAGTGGATACAGAGAAATGACTTATGAAGAAAGTTTGAAGTTGAAAACTTTATAAGCCTAAAGCCCAAAGATTTCTAAGCCAAAAGCTTAAAGCCCAAAATCATTTTGAGCCTAAAGCCCAAAGCTTAAGACAATTTAATTTAATTATTAAGATTTAAAATTCGGAGATCTAAAAAGAAGTTTTAGGCTTTGAGCTTTAGGCTTTGCGCTTATTTCGGCATTTGTATGCGAACACCCAGGAATTGAAGGTTGGACCTGGATTTGAAATCAATATCAGGAGTGATATTAACTTTGTATTGATAAGGAAGTATAAATGTGGTATTTCCACGCTGATAAGTGATCATGGCATTTAATGAGATATGATTATCAGCCTGTGATTGAAATGTAACCGAACTACCACTGTAAAGAGGCGCTTTCTTCAAAGTAAAAGAAGAAGCCGCGTTAATTGGGGTGAAGCTATTTTCAAATTCGTGACCTTTTTTCTTATCTCCTCCTCCTTTACTTGCAAATGCCAGCGCTGTAACCGCAAAAAGCAGCAATCCCATTGCAGTCAGGCGCAGTGTACTTAAAAAATAAGGTGTATAATTAGGAGAATTCATCTTTGACAAAGATACAACAAAATTTTTAGTATATTTTAACTTACTTAAGGGAATTATCCTGTTATTTTAACACAATCTGTGTCGTTTTTGTGGGAAACCCCCTATATTTCTGATGGTACGTAGGAACTATGGCCCCCGTTGCCTGGTATAATTAATTTGTCGTTAAGGGATTATGAATTAATTTAGTATAACCACGTTAAATGAAAGAAAATCCATACCAACCCGAGCAGGATGAGATCAGGGAATTGCTGAAACAGTACAGTGCTCTTAAAAACGGCCGGAAACACAGCTTTCTTGATGAAGATTGTTTTGAGAAAATCATTGACTACTACGACGGAAAGGAAGAATTTCCACATGCCCTGGAGGCCGTGGAAATTGGCATCGAACAATACCCATTTTCTTCCATTCTCCATATACGCAAAGCGGACCTGCTTATTGCTACCCGCAAATACTCGGAAGCACTTCAGGTTCTTGAAAAGGTAGAACTGCTGGACTCCAACGATATCAATCTCTATATTCTCAAAACGGATGCCTATCTGGCACTTGATCAGCAGGAAAAAGCCGTTGTTTTATTGCAGGAAGCGCTCAATCATTTTGAAGGAAGGGAAAGAATCGAGCTCCTCTTTGAACTCGCGGATGTATACGACGATTATGAAGAGTTTGATAAAATATTTGACTGCCTGCGCTGGATTCTTGAACAGGATTGTGAAAATGAAGAAGCCCTTTATAAAATTTGTTTCTGGACAGATTTCACCGGGAGAAATGAAGAAAGCATTCGTCTTCACCAGAATATTATCGAAGAAAACCCTTATTCAGAACTCGCCTGGTTTAACCTCGCAGCCGCATACCAGGGCTTGAAATTATATGAAAAAGCAGTGGACGCTTATAAATATGCCGTAGCCATAGATGAAAAATTTGATTATGCATACCGGAATATGGGCGATGCTTTTATCCGTTTGCGCAAATACAGGGAAGCCATCGAGAGCCTGGAAAGGGTTCTGGAACTTTCAAAACCGGAAGATGTAATTTATGAAGCCATCGGTCATTGTTACGATAAACAGAGACAATTTGCACATGCACGCTTTTATTACCGGAAAGCGTCGCATCTCAACCAGGACGATAGTAAACTGATTTATAAAATTGCCTGTACCTATCTCAACGAAGGTCAATGGACGAATGCAGTAAAACAATTAGAATCGGCCATCCGTCTTCAGGGTAAACATCCTGAATACCATCTGGCGTTGGGGGAATGTAAGATACAGCTCATGGAATTTCGGGAAGCGATACAAGCATTCGGGACAGTTGTACGTTTAAGACAAAAAAATATTTCAGGATGGGAAGCCCTTGTACGATGCCTGTATCTTGCCGAATCGTACAAGGAAGCCCTTGAACAAGTGCAGCAGGCCATGCAGGTAATTGGCGAAAAACCGCTGCTCACTTTTTATATGAGTGCTATTTATTTTGCCATGGGAAAATCAAAAGAAGGTTTGATTCACCTGGATAAAGCATTGGCCCATTCACCGAAATTGTTAAAGAAAATGATTGCCCTCAATCCATCTTTGCTTCAATCGCAATCCATTGTAGATGTGATTGCACGTTATCGAAAAAGGTAAATCTTCCTTATTTTTGCGCCTCCTGAATTTCCTTAATGAAATTATTGTCGATGAATTTTTTACTCAGTCAGATGCCCGAGAGAATTAGTAAACCCCGGAATCATGGTATTACCATGGTAATGGATAAAGGATTAAGTATAGAAGAAACAAAAAATTTCCTGAGCGTTGCCGAATCCTATGTGGACGTCGTAAAACTTGGTTTCGGTACATCCTACGTGACCCCAAACCTGGACAAGAAACTGCAGGTATACCGCGAAGCCAATATTCCTATTTATTTTGGTGGAACCCTTTTCGAAGCATTTTTGATTCGAGGTCAGCTGGAAGATTATATCCGGATCTGCATCAATTATGGGGTGGGTTATATGGAAGTAAGTGATGGTTCGGTTGATATTGATCACAAGGAAAAATGTAAACTGATTGAACGACTTACACAATACGGAACCGTACTGAGCGAAGTGGGTAGTAAGGATGCGGCACACATCATTCCCCCATATAAATGGATTGAACTTATGCAGGCCGAATTAAATGCCGGCGCCAGGTACGTAATTGCGGAAGCACGGGAAGCCGGAAATGTAGGGATTTATAGAGGAACCGGTGAGGTACGCGAGGGACTGGTTCAGGAAATTCTCACCAAGATTCCTTCAGAAAAAATTCTTTGGGAAGCGCCACTGAAATCACAGCAGTTATATTTTATTGAACTTATCGGAGCCAATGTAAACC
>Ga0206982_1011_pt1 | contig 48584 bp, 40 predicted proteins | sample Alteio_BWMinCont_18_FD_153493 | JGI IMG/M metagenome (GOLD analysis project Ga0206982, IMG submission 153493) | Enriched cells from forest soil in Barre Woods Harvard Forest LTER site, Petersham, Massachusetts, United States -... | ecosystem: Environmental > Terrestrial > Soil > Temperate forest >... | reverse complement strand
CAGCACTACTTACCTGGCCATAGCTAAAACTGCAAGCTGCATTCCCGATACCAACTTTGTAAACGTCATCGTAAACCCATTACCAAAGGTTACTGCACTGGGTGGCACTACAGTAACTGCAGGCTCTAAAGTAAACCTGCAGGCTTATGGGCCAAACATTGTTTCCTTCCTCTGGGACCATGCAGATCTGCTCAACTGCGATAATTGTACTGACCCCATAGCCACCATGCAGCAAACCACGCAGTTCAATGTAACAGCTACTAACCAGTATGGCTGCCAGGATTCTGCTCATGTTATTGTAGATGTACTGTGCGATAAAAGCCAGGTCTTTATCCCAAACACCTTTACACCTAACGGCGACGGACAAAATGATATTTTTTACCCGAGGGGTATAGGTATAAAGGTGGTGAAGTCTTTCCGCATCTATAACAGGTGGGGACAACTTGTCTTTGAACGTGACGATATACAGCTCAACGATGAACACAGTGGATGGGATGGAACATTTAATGGAGCAAAACCGGTACCCGATACTTATATCTATGCCATGGATGCTGTTTGCGACAACGGCAGCCCCATAGACTGGAAAGGTGATGTAACTTTAATAAGATAATGAAAGGCTCTCCGTAACAATTATTGGGAGACGTAAACAACGATCAATGAAATATTTTAGACTCCTTATCAGTCTATTCCTAATAGCAGGCATGCCTTTTCATGCACTGGCACAGGTGGTTGCTGGCTTTACGGCCAGCGCTACAAGTGGCTGTGCACCACTCATTGTCACCTTTACCAACACGTCAACCGGTGCCACTTCTTATTCCTGGAACCTTGGGAATACTAATACCTCTTTCCTGCAAAATGCAACCACCAGCTATATAACTCCAGGCACTTACACTGTAACACTTACTGCTACCGGCAGTGCGGGCAGCAATACCAGTACCATGCAAATTGTTGTAAATGCACCACCAACTGTTTCCTTTTCTGCCACAGACACTACTATTTGCCAGGGGGCTACAACAGCCTTTACAAGCACCACCAACATGCAGTCTTCCGGGGCAGGCACTTATAGCTGGAACTTTGGCGACGGCAATACCTCAACTATTCAAAACCCTAGCCATCCATATCCAACGTCAGGCTACTATAGCATAACACAAACTGCAACCAACAGTAACGGATGCAGTGCTTCTCTGGTAGCAAATAGCTACATACATGTACTAGCAAATCCAATAGGTCAGTTTACTGCCAGTAACAATAATTTTTGTGGCATTCCGGCACAGGTAACTTTTACAGATCAATCTACCGGCAATAGTGCACTAAGCCATGCATGGAGCTTCGGTGACAATAACACTTCACCCGCTGCTAATCCGGTTCATAATTACGGAGCAGGGGTATTTAGTGTAACAGAGATCATTACCGATAGTCATGGCTGTGTTGACACGCTTTCTGTGCCCAACGATATATCGGTGCAAAACGTTGTAGCTGCCATGAGCGCACCCGATACCGGCTGTGCAAATGCAAACGTAAACTTTGTTAATACCACACTAGGCACAAATGTTTCCAGCTATTGGCTCTTTGGCGATGGCAATACCGACTCCAATACCAATACTTCTCACATCTATACTTCAGACGGTACATACACCGTAACACTGGTCTCCTATATCAATGGCTGTAATGATACTGCTACCAAACAGATCTATATCAGGCCGGTACCTATTTCTACATTTACCTACACACCGGCCCATCCCTGCCCCGCGCCTGTTAATGTACAGTGCATACCAAACGCACCTGCCGGCTCTACATATACATGGATATTTGGTGACGGCACCCCTACATCTAACCTGGCTAGCCCGGTGCATACTTACAATTTGGATACATTTACCACAATATCAATGGTTGTAAATAATCATGGTTGTATTTATGTTGCTACAGATACAATAAAGATATATTCTGCCTTTGTAAGCTATTCAGATACTCCGATAACCAGAGACGGATGTGCACCAATAACAACATTGTTTAACGAACGATTGCTTACAACAACATTGGGTCTTCTATTCCCTGTTCCTTATCCATATCCCACTGTATCCTATTCATATGATTTCGGAGATGGCAGCCCCCTGTCCACTTCAACCAGCCCAACACATATTTATAATACCCAGGGCTACTACCATACCTCCATAACTTTGACCACATCAAATGGCTGCAATATTTTCGACACATCAAGCGTAAGAGCAGGGGCAAAACCTAGTTTAGACTCTGTTGTAGCGTCTAATCTTAATACATGCTCAAGCGAAAAAACCACCTTCCAGGTATATGCACATGGTGCACAACCGCTAGGCTACGAATACGTATTGTCACCTCCAGGATCCGCTGGGATTGGGATTAACCACACAATTGAACAAACACAATTCAAGCAGCCCGGGGTTTATCATCCCTACATAGTTGTTTTAAACTATGGGTGCCCTTCAGATACTGCCAGATTTACCGTCAATATAACTGGCCCCGAGGCTGTAGATAGCTTTCATATAAGTTGTACTAACCCGCTTAATGTAGATTTTGTATCAACATCTGTTGGCGCTACATCTATAAAAAGGTTTTTTGGAGATGGTGATACCTCAACATCTGCTCATATTAATCATACCTATTCTGCTCCTGGCAACTATGACGTAATGCTGACAGCCTATAACAATGTAACCGGATGCAGGGACACGACTATAAATCATCTTCAATTAACCATCTTTAAACCTAAAATAATAGTTCCCGATACTGCATTATGTAAATATGGGTACCTGCATTTCGCTTCCGGATATAACACACCCAATCCTCCCCCCATTACCCATAAATGGTTTATCAATGGTGGCCAGATCGATACCACAGCCCAGATCATCTATCAATTTCCGGCGGCGGGATTTTATTCAGTAATGTTGGTAGATGAAGATGCAGTTACATGCTTAGACACTACAACTCAAACCATTCTTGTGGCTCACCCTATTGCTAATATGACTGCTTCACCTACGCAAATATGCGCACCTGGGAGTGTTTTATTTTCAGATAGTTCCTATTACATTACAGGCACTTACCCAGTAAGCCATGCCTGGACTTTTGGTGACGGCTCTATGATCACTACTGCCAATAACACATTTAGTCACCCTTATACCACCGCAGGCACATTTGGTATTGAAGAAGTAGTTATAGACAATATTGGCTGTACCGATACTGTAATCAAGCTCAACTATATCAGTTCTCATAAGCCGGTAGCCAACTTTGCAGTCGCCGCTTCCAACAAATGTGCTTATGATACTATTACATTCGTAAATACGGGCACTCCCAACCTGCAGCATTTCTATTGGACCTTTGGTGATGGTAGCTCCTCTACCACTGCAAGCCCTGTACATGCTTATAGCGCTTCAGGTTCCTATACCGTAACACTAGCTGTTACAGATACTGCCGGCTGCACCGATACTATGGTTAAGACCGGCTACATCGGTATCTCCAAACCACATGCTGCTTTTGCCGAGATCAATGGTTCAGGGGTTTGTGTACCGCTTATCACCCAGTTCAATAACCTCTCTATCCGCGGCACTACCTATTCATGGTCTTTTGGCAACACCAATACCTCGGTAGCCACCAATCCAACCAATTCTTACACCACTCCCGGCAATTACGCTGTGCAGCTCATCACTGCCGATGCTCATGGATGCAAGGATAGCGCAACAGGACATGTTACTTTGTATGGTTACTCAGGCTCCTTTACTTACAGCCCGCTGGCAGGATGCCCACCTTTGAATGTCAACTTCAGTGCTGCCATTACCGGCATACCTTCCATTACCTGGGACTTCAGCGATGGTACTGTCACTTCACCTTCTTCTGGTACTACAACATCACACATCTACAATAGTCCCGGCAAGTATGTACCAAAGATCATTCTTGTTGACAGCAGTGGCTGCCACACCAGCAGTTATGGTACAGACACCATCAGGGTAGATAAGGTACATGCGGGCTTCACCGAAACCAGCGCTATCTGTGTCTATGACACGGTTCATTTTAAAGACACTTCTTCAGGATTATTCTTCCCGGCAAATAGCTGGGTTTGGTTCACAGGTGATGGCGGCTCTTCTGTTGCTCAAAACCCATCACATAACTACCGCACTTCAGGTACATTCTCGGTTACACTCATCGCCTCCGATGCTGCAGGCTGTAAGGATACTGCGGTCAACAGCATTACTGTCCATCCATTACCCACTATAACTACAACAGGTGATACTACCATTTGCCCCGGCGATAGTGCAAGGGTAGGCGCTGCCGGAGCGGTGTCCTATGCATGGGCTCCTGCGGCTGTAACATGCACTTCCTGCAACCCTACTTACATAACACCTGCAACTCAAGGTTACTACCTGGTAACAGGGACTGATGCTTTTGGTTGTAAAAACAAAGACAGTGTCAAAATAACCTTCACCTACAAAACAGTAAGCTTTGCAGGGCCAGGTGGGCAGATCTGTACAGGACAATCCATCACCCTGTCCGATTCCGGGGCGCAGGTCTATAACTGGTCGCCTGCTAATGGACTCTCAGACAGCCATAGCCCTAACCCTATAGCAAGCCCTACCGCCAGCACTACTTACCTGGCCATAGCTAAAACTGCAAGCTGCATTCCCGATACCAACTTTGTAAACGTCATCGTAAACCCATTACCAAAGGTTACTGCACTGGGTGGCACTACAGTAACTGCAGGCTCTAAAGTAAACCTGCAGGCTTATGGGCCAAACATTGTTTCCTTCCTCTGGGACCATGCAGATCTGCTCAACTGCGATAATTGTACTGACCCCATAGCCACCATGCAGCAAACCACGCAGTTCAATGTAACAGCTACTAACCAGTATGGCTGCCAGGATTCTGCTCATGTTATTATAGATGTACTGTGCGATAAAAGCCAGGTCTTTATCCCAAACACCTTTACACCCAACGGCGATGGACAAAATGATGTCTTCTATCCCAGGGGTATCGGTATAAAAGTGGTGAAGTCTTTCCGCATCTATAACAGGTGGGGACAACTTGTCTTTGAACGTGACGATATACAACTCAATGATGAACACAGTGGATGGGATGGAACATTTAATGGAGCAAAACCGGTACCTGATACTTACATTTATGCGTTAGATGCCGTCTGTGACAATGGAAGCCTTATAAACTGGAAAGGTGACATAACTTTAATAAAATAATACAACTAAAAGACTGATTACTTAAAAACCCCTGCCCCCAAATGAATAATCTTAGAATTTACCTTATACGCCTGTTCTGCCTTGTATGTATTGCAATGAGCAGCACAGCAAAAGGACAAGTAGTCGCAAATTTTGTTGCAGACCACCAAGCCGGCTGTGCACCTCTAATCACACATTTCACCAACACATCTACAGGTGCTGTATCGTATAGCTGGAACCTAGGGAATAACGCCACTTCCTTGCAGACAGATCCATCTACCAGCTACCTTTCACCAGGCACATATACAGTTATACTTACCGCAACAGCCGGCAATGGTACTACCAGTACCAAAACACTCACTATAACTGTATATGGCGTTCCACAAGTAAATTTTACGGCACCCACTACAGTATGTGCTGGCGCTGCAATCAGTTTTAATAATCAAACCAATGCAGGTGTACCGGGCCCAGTTACTTATAGTTGGAACTTTGGCGATGGTGGCACTTCAACCTCGCAAAACCCGTCACATACTTATGTCTCAGCAGGCTCTTACAACGTCAGTCTATTAGCAACCAACAGTCAGGGCTGCGACAGTTTGCTGATAAAAACAGCCTTTATAACGGTACTTCCGTTACCTACTTCCTCATTCACCGCAAATAATACGCATTTTTGCAATGCCCCTGTTACAGCTACTTTTACTGGGCAGGCCACAGGTAATGGCCCATATACATACGCATGGACATTTGGCGACAACGGGACTGCAGCGGGAGGCACACCAACACACAACTATCTCAGCAATGGCACATACACAGTTTCTTTAACTGTAACTGATGTGAATGGTTGCCAAAATACAGATGTGCAGCCCGCATACATAACTGTTGGTGGCCCGCATGCATCTTTTACTCCACCAGTTGGCTGCGCAGGTTTTCCTGTTACTTTAACAAGCAACTCAACTCCAGCCGGGGTAGGTGCCTATTGGGATTTTGGCGATGCCACAACAGGTGCCGGTGGCTCTACAACCCATACGTATGCAGTAGCAGGCACCTACATGGTAAAGCTAGTGGCAAATGATGGCACATGTTTAGATACCGTAATCTTACCAGTGGTTATCAACCCCAACCCTGTAGCAAGCTTTACATTTACGCCTAGCCAGCCATGCAGTGCACCTGCTACAATTTCCTTTACCAGTACCGCGCCTGCAGGCAGCAGTTATGCATGGTCATTTTCAGACGGCGGCACCAATGGTACAGCCAATCCAACTCATACTTTCTCATCGTATGGAATAGATACCGCTACCCTCGTCGTCACCAACAACAATGGCTGTCAAACCACTATAAAACAACTTGTTGGAATATATGATCTGTATGCCAGTATAAGCGCTCCGATAATACAAGGTTGTATTCCACTCAACACATCATTCATGGCCTACGATAGTACCACCATTTATGGAGCTGGTAATTATCCGTATCCGGTCACTTCATACGTGTGGCATTTCGGCGATGGTACGCCTACTTCAAACCAGGCGAGTACAACGCATACATATACCTCTGGCGGCAACTATACTGCGTATGTTACCCTTACCACATCCAATGGCTGCACTGCTACAGACAGCGTGCATATAGCTACTGCGCCCATCCCTCCCGTTACTATTACAGTTTCAACCACTCATATCTGCAATGACAGGATTGTTACATTTCATGCTACACCTACAAATGGCGCGTTATACATGTGGCACTACGGCGACCACTCACTTCCTGTTGGTGCCATAAATGATTCCATGGTTTCTCATCAATATGTTTCACCTGGTGTGGATACACCATACGTTGTTGTAAGTGTGAACGGATGTCAGGACACCGTCAAAGCCTTTAATATTCTTATAACAATAGACACTCCAAAATCTATATTTAACCCTGAATATCGTTGCGATACACTCACCAAAGTATTTTTCCTCAACATGTCTTTAGGTGCTACCACCAGTACCTGGTTATTTGGCGATGGCAATACAAGTACGGATACCAACCCGGTACATATATTCCCTTCATTAGGCACATATACCACGCAGCTTATAACATACAATGCAACCACTGGCTGTCGCGATACCCTGCAACTCCCGGTCATACTACACAGTACGCAATCGTCTTTTACAGCAAATGATACAGCCGTTTGTGTAGGTACAAATGTCACCTCGACAGCAGTTTATACCGGTGGGCCGGTTAACATTTACAACTGGTACGTAGATGGAAGTACTGTTTCAGGAGCTAACACTTATACAATGACCGACTCATTTTACATTAAAGGAAGACATAGTATAGAGTTGATAACAGAAGATGATCACCAATGTTATGATACCGCAATACGCAACAACTATATACTTGTCGCCAAGCCGGTCGACAGTTTCTATTTTTCACCTATTACTGGGTGTACCCCACTTACTGTTAAGTTTACGGACAGCAGTAAGGATGTAGCTGGTGCATATATAGTAAGTCATTCCTGGTTTTATTTTGACGGAGGAACGTCCCCCAATACAGGCGGATCAGTAACGCATACATACAATACAGGCGGCGTATATTTCCCAATGGAAACAATAATTGACAACCTGGGGTGTGTAGATACACTAACCAGCCCAACCCCTGTAACTGTAACAAAACCTACAGCATCATTTACCCCTACCACACTATTTCCATGCAAGTATATTCCTATGTCTTTTAACAATAACAGTATCAACGCTGTTACTAATTACTGGACATTTGGCGATAACACAAACTCTTCGCTTGTTGCCCCCCCTCATACCTATACACAAAACGGCAGTTATACCGTAACACTTACAGTAACAGATGCACACGGTTGTAAAGACAGTATGGTACGCAATGCATACCTTAATGTAAGCAACCCAACAGCAGGTTTTAATCTCAGCGATAGTGTAAGCATATGCTCTCCATTAATAGAAAACTTCACCAACACATCTGTAAACGCAGTAAGCTATCAATGGCTGTTTGGGAATAATTCTTCTTCAGCGCTACTTAACCCAAGCACACCATATAGCACCCCTGGCATATACAACGTAATGCTTATAGCTACGGATGCACATGGGTGTAATGACACAGCAACAAAACACCTGAAGGTATATGGATATTCTGGTGAGATCACTTATACGCCAATTACGGGGTGCAGTCCACTTACAGTAAACTTTATCGCTAACATTACCAATGTGCCACACATCACCTGGGATTTCAGCGATGGTAACGTGAGTGCCACTTCAAGTTCTGTAACTGCCACGCACACATACACATCACCGGGTGCCTATGTGCCGAAACTCATCATTAGCGACAGTACAGGATGCTCAGCATCTACAGTAGGTAAAGACACTATAAGGGTAGATGGTATTGTAGGCGGTTTTACCACCTTCCCATATCCGGTATGCATTTACGACACAGTCAAATTTCTTGATACATCGAAAAGCTACTTCACGCCTATTATAAGCCGTACATGGACGTTCAATAATACAACGGTCAACAATCTTACCTCACCTTTATATTATTTCAATAACGCCAACAATCTATCTGTAAATCTGGTTGTTGTTAATACCAATGGCTGCAGGGATACGGTCTCAGGGTCTGTCGCCGTGCATCCACTGCCTGTCATTACCGCTAGTACAGATACTGTTATATGCCTGCACGATGCCGCAAAACTCACCGCCGGTGGCGCCGTCTCTTATGTCTGGTCACCGGCTGCAAATGTCAGTTGCGATACCTGTGCCACTACAGCTGTTGCACCGCTTACAACAACCACATTTCTTGTAAGAGGTAAAGATGCATTTGGCTGTGTGAATACTGATTCTACACATGTCAGGCTTAAAACAAAGACAACAGACATTGTTGGTGCAGGTGGCGAAATATGCAATAAGCAAAGTCTTGCACTAAGCGATTCTGGGGCGCAAACCTATAGCTGGTTCCCTGCAACAGGGCTTAGCAACAGTACTATAGGCAACCCTATAGCATCACCATCATCCAGTACTAACTACATGGTGGTTGCCTATCAGGGCAGCTGCATACCCGACACCAACTATGTAAACGTTATCGTGCATCCCCTGCCAGTAGTAAAAGCTACAGCAGGCGAAAGCACCATCATAGCAGGCGGAAGCACTGACCTCCTGGCAAGCGGGGCAAACATCATTTCATTTCTGTGGGAACCAGGTGATCTGCTCAATTGCGACAGCTGCTCGCGGGCACTCGCAAAACTTCAGGAAACAACCACATTCACCGTCATAGGCAAAACACAATTTGGTTGCGAAGATTCTGATAAAGTAAGAGTACAAGTGCTTTGCGATAAAAGCCAGCTATTCATTCCAAATACATTTACACCAAACGGAGATGGACAGAACGACGTATTTTATCCTCGTGGGGTAGGCCTTAAGATCATCAATTCTTTCAGGATATATAACCGCTGGGGAGAGATGATCTTTGAACGTAAAGGCATACAGCTCAATGACGATAGCAATGCCTGGGACGGGACCATAAGTGGTGGCAAACCACTACCGGATGTTTATGTCTATGTTGTAGATGGTATATGCGACAATGGCTCACCCATTAGCTGGAAGGGCGATGTGACACTCATAAGGTAGCACCTGACATAATTGGCAATAATGAAATATCTTGCAGCATAAACATGCCGCACAATGGTGTATAGTCTGGTTGCAGCAACGGTATTGTTAGCGCTGCTAAGCCTTTATTTTTTAGCGCAAAGTCTTAATGGAAGCACAGGGCAAAGAATAATCCGGCTGCTATTCGTAATATCATTCGCATATTTCGTTTATCTCTACGGCTGCTGGGTATTTCTTTCCGTTTATTTAAAATACGCATTTGCTGCTGCTTCGCTTATTGCGTTGATGGTTGCAATATTTAAGCGCAGGAAAATACCAGGTAGAAGAAAGTCTGTTTATGCTCCATTATTTTTTGCATTCCTATTCACCTCATTAAATATAATGTACTTCACCGGCACCACAGGCATACCCGAGACTGTAGATCTTTCATTCCCATTAAAAGGTGGTAATTACCTGGTCTTCCAAGGTGGCAAAGGTCTGCCCACAAATTTATTTCATTACAGCTACCGTGGTGCCATCTACGCCATCGACCTCATAAAGCTGGATGATATGGGTAGAAGGGGCACACATATATTTTCTGCTAACCTCAACGATTATTATACTTTCGGTGATACGGTTTACAGCCCTTGCAATGGCAGGATCGTAAAAACCCAAAGCAGCAACCCAGACAATATTCCTCCCAGCCGCGAACGTGGCCCTACCAATACCAACCAGGTTCTTATTGATGCCGGACCTTACTTCGTATTCCTGGGGCACCTTAAACAATACAGCGTATTGGTGCATGAAGGTGACAGTGTAGTTGCCGGGCAAGCATTGGCACAGGTAGGCAATTCAGGTTTCAGTCTCGAACCGCACCTGCATATACAAGTGCATGCAAAAGAAGAGGGCAAACCCTGGTATAAAGGCAGGCCGCTTTATATACAATTCAATGGTCGCAGCTACCTGCTGTTCCAGCAAATAGATACTAAACATTTAGACAGATGAAGAAACAATTACTGGTTTGCATTTTGTGCATAACATATGGCATAACACATGCACAGTCAAACGATGAAAAAGCTATACACAATTTACTTGCGCAACAAGTCACCCAATGGAACGCCGGCAGTATAGATGGATACATGCACGGCTATTGGAATAACGATAGCCTGCAGTTTATCGGTCGCTCTGGCCCCAGGTATGGCTATAAAACTACGCTTGAAAAATACAAAGAAGCCTACCCCGATACTGCACACATGGGTAAACTTTCCTTCACAGTAACAAATGCCAAACGCCTTTCGCCCGACTATTTTTTTATCACCGGCCTGTGGGTTTTAAAAAGAACCGTTGGCGATGTAAGTGGTGCATCAACACTATTAGTACACAAAATAAAAGGGAAGTGGGTAATAGTATCAGACCATAGTAGTTGATCTTTAAAATAAATTGTACTGATGAATAACAATCAAGAAATAGCACACCAATGGTTTGCAGCTTTCAACAAACATGATCTTGAAAAGCTTCTTGCATTGTACGATGATGAAGCCCAACACTTTAGTCCCAAACTAAAAGTGCGTCAACCAGCCACAAATGGTTATATCAGTGGTAAAGAAGCATTAGGATCTTGGTGGCAAGATGCCTTTGACCGTCTTCCCACATTGCAATACGATGTACTCACAATAACAGCCAATGAAGAACGGGTCTTCATGGAATATATACGTCGTGTAGATGGCGAAGCAGACATGCAGGTGGGTGAAGTATTAGAAATACAGGATGGGCTGATTGTGGCATCAAGGGTTTATCATAGCTAGTTCACCAGCTAATTTTTCACCACCTTCATTACCTTCAGTACATTGCCGTTATCATCACTTATCGATAGCAAATAAACACCATCCGCTAGTGCTGAAATATCTAATTGCTTCGCTTCTTTGACAGTCATTATCAACCTGCTGTCCATTTCATATAGCGCCGCTGTTACAGGTATTGCTGCATCTACATAAACAGTAGTATTTGCCGGGTTCGGGTACACATTTATGCTTGTATTTCCTATAGTTGTATTGGGCACACTGCTGTAAGCAAAGTAATAATTAGCACTCATGCCAGTACATCCGTTTGCGTCAGTTACCAGCACTGTATAAACGCCACTCTGGGTAGGTGTATAATCAGCAACAGTTGCATTGGCTATTGCTGTTCCATTATAGTACCACTGGTAAGTACTGTATGCACTGGTTGCAAAGGCAGGCCATTCATACCTGATAACTGGCGCCGGGACAGAGCCTTCGGTAATTATAGCAGCTTCACTGTATGCAGAACAGCCATTCGCATTATCAGTTACTTTTAGTACGTACGTTGCGGGGAAGTTGGCTGGGTACGATGCAGCTGTTGCCCCCGTTATCGGTATGCCATTCTTATACCACTGGTAGGTTTCTGCACTGCCGGGAACACCCCCGCTAAGGCTAATGCTTGCAGTACTACCAGGACACAATACACCTTCTATCGGAGTGAGGAATGTATCAACAGGCGCAGGTACGGTGGTTACATTCAAGGGTGCAGATGTGGTCATGCATCCATTGTTCGATACTATAAGCTGGTACTGCCCTGCTGTTTTTGTGGTATAAGCATAGCTGGTAGCATTAGCCAGCGCAATTCCATTCCACAGCCATTGGTAAGTATAGTGGGGGTTGCCGCCAAAGGTTGTGGATAGCAGTAAACTATCGTTAGTGCATATCTGCAAAAAGCCGCCGGCATTGACAATAGAGGAATTCGGTTTAGGAGAGACCGTGGCAGCCACCGTTGTTGATGTAATGGAACAATTAAAGCTGTTGGTGATAAATACAGTATAGTTGCCTGTATTGTGTACCGTATAAGAATTACTTGTTGCACCTGCTATATCGGTGCCATTCAACTGCCATTTATATATGCTGCCTGCGCCACCAGCTTGCAGCATTATACTATCGCCCGTGCATACATGTATAGGTCCCAATGCGGTAACGGTGGTGTCGGGTATGGGATTTATAGTAAGCGCAATCGGTTGGCTCACAATCCGTGTTGCACATTGCTGGCTTCCGGTAGCGGCACAGGTAATGATATCGCCCGGAACCAAAGAGTTATCAACATAAATTGCTGCTGTACTTCCAGGTATCGCGATCCCGTTCCTTAGCCATTGGTAACCCGGTGTGCCGCCATTAACCACAGTCGCACTGAATGTAACCGGTGTATAAGCACAAATAGCAGCGTTCGTACTTGCTGCTATATTTACGGAACTTACTGGTATCGGCACAACCACAACTTTTATACTGTTACTCACAATATTAGCAACCCCGCTACAAGAGCTGGTTGTTGTTACCACACAGGTTACCTGGTCTCCTGTTACAAGTGTTGAATCTGTGTACTCACTATTATTTATCCCCACATTTGCCCCATTCTTTTTCCATTGGTAGGTAGCACTGCTGCCACTATTAGTTATAGCCGTAAATAAAACAGGCGTTTGTGCACAAACGGTATCGGTATTGGTGGCGATAGTAACTGCCGGCGCAGGAATAATTTTAATGGGGTAGTGATTCGGTTCGCCGGTAATGGGTTTATTGCTGGACACCATACGCATTCTGTAGCCTGTGCCGGCGGGGATTGTTGCAGGTATTTTGTATTTTATATATCCACTGGCGGTGGTTGCAGTGTCAGAGCCGATATTGACCGGATTCGCAAAACTGCCCGTTGTGTCAGATAACTGTAGAGTAAAAATATTCCCCGGAAAAACTATGTTGCCTAAATTAACAACATAATACAGCGAGTCAATAACGCCGGCACATTGGATCGTATCCAAAAACAAATAAGGGTCTATACTCAAGATTACTACATTGCAATTGTAAGGGTTAAGTACTACGCCGCTGACGTTGGTGGCGTAGATCGTTACAATATCTATTGCCCCATTTAACCAATTAGGATGGTTACCTCCGCTGCCAGGACTATAACCAAAAACAAGTGATGATTGTGTGTTTCCATAATTATATTGGTTAGTCCATTGTAAACTATCTACAAATGTGCTGTTAATGTATCTTTTTATACTTCTGCCGTCGTAAGTAAATGTAAGGCAATACCATTGATGCAATTGTATATAGCTGCCATCGTACCAAGCCGGAGCCGCTGTTCCCGCAGCAGAAGCCACAAATTCAGTATTGTTGGGGCTGTAAGTCGTGCAGCTATTATCATGTACATTATCCGTCAAGCTGACAGCATAAAAATTGCCGGCATTTTGTGTCCCATAGCTTACTATACCCTCTTCCTGACAGGTATCCGCATTAAACCCATCTATCCTCACTGCTGTTTGTATTGTCCATGTTCTCATGTTCCACAAAGTATCAAAAGGAATATCTATATGTGAATTAATTCCGTTAAACTGATATGCGGTAAATGGAATGCCAGACCTGCCTGTTGTGAGCGTGGCATTATAAACCACCCCATTGGCTCCATAGCCGGCGGCATTATTGGCATCGCCATTAAATTGCCATACACCTATTGCCTGTGCCTGCGCTGATGCAGGCACAAAAAAACACATTAAAAGGATTGATAGTAATATTTTCATGAGGCAACAGTTTTTTGTGCAGGGGTTTATCTATACAAACTACAATACAAATTTTATTTTTACAAATGCCATGCCTGCCAATTTGACAACAAAATACAATTGGAACATACATTGATAGGTACTGTTTAGAATCATATTTAGTAAAATCATAAATAGGTTATGCAAGAAAAAGGTACCATCTCGATACATACCGAGAACATTTTCCCGATTATTAAGAAATTCCTTTATTCAGACAATGAGATCTTCCTGCGCGAGCTGGTTTCTAATGCTGTTGATGCGGTACAGAAAGTAAAACGCCTGGCTTCTATAGGCCAGTACAATGGCGAACTAGGGCAGCTCAAGGTAACAGTCTCTTTCGAAAAGGAAGCCAAAACAATCACCATTTCAGACAATGGCTTGGGTATGACTGCCGAAGAGATCAAGAAATACATCAACCAGATCGCATTTTCAGGTGCCACTGAGTTTATGGAGAAGTTTAAAGACGCTAAAGATGCCAACGAGATCATAGGCAAATTTGGCCTTGGCTTCTACTCTGCATTTATGGTATCAAGCGAGGTGGAGATCAATACACTTTCTTACCAGGATGGCGCTGAACCCGCCCGTTGGATATGCGATGGCAGCACCGAGTTTGAAATAACAGAAGGCACACGCACTACACGCGGTACAGATGTTATCCTCCACATCAACGCTGATTCAGAAGCATTCCTCGATGAGCACAAACTGGGGCAAATACTTGAAAAATATGGCAAGTTCCTCCCTATACCCATCTACTTCGGCACAAAATCAAAATCGGTACCCGATGGCGAAGACGAAGAAGGTAAGGCAAAATATAAAACTGTAGAAGTTGATAACATCATCAACAACACTGTTCCTATCTGGACCAAAGCGCCAACAGACCTTACCGACGAAGACTACCTCAATTTCTACAAAGATCTATATCCGTTTGCTGAAGACCCTTTGTTCTGGATACACCTGAATGTAGATTATCCATTCAACCTTACAGGTGTACTCTACTTCCCTAAGGTGAAGAACGAACTGGATATACAGCGCAACAAAATAAAACTGTACAGCCGCCAGGTATTTATTACCGATGAGGTAAAGGACATTGTTCCCGAATTTCTCATGCTGCTGCACGGCGTTATCGATAGTCCCGATATTCCGCTCAACGTATCGCGCAGCTTCCTGCAAGCCGATAGCAATGTAAAGAAGATCAACAACTACATCACCCGCAAGGTAGCAGACAAGCTCGGCGATCTGTTTAAGGCAGACCGTAAAGGCTTTGAGCAGAAGTGGCCAGACATTGGCATCTTCATAAAATATGGCATGATCAGTGAAGAGAAATTCTATGATAAGGCAAAAGATTTCGCACTGTTGCAGAATACAAAAGACGAGTATTACACAATAGAAGAGTATGGTGAAAAGATAAAACCTCAGCAAACCGATAAAAACGGCCAGGTTATCTACCTCTATACCAACGATCCTGCAAAACAAGATTCATTCATACAAGCTGCCAACCGTAAGGAATACGATGTATTGCTGATGAACGGCCCGCTGGATAATCACTTTGTACAGCAGCTGGAGCAAAAGTTGGATAACATTGCCTTTAAACGTGTGGATGCTGATGTTGCAGACAAACTAATAGGCAAGGAAGAAAATCCACCACATATACTTACTGCAGAGCAGACTGAAGAAGTAAAAGCCATTTTCGATAAGGCGATCAACAAACCTTTGATGAAGGTAGAAGTAGAAAGCTTGAACCCCGAAGAACTGCCCGTAACTGTAACCATGGAAGAATTCATGCGCCGCATGAAAGAAATGGCCAAAATGGGCGGTGGCGGAATGAGCTTCTATGGCAGCCTCCCCGATAGCTACAACGTAGCTATTAATGGCAACCACAAACTCATAAGCCGCATACTTGGTGCCGGTACAGAAGAAGAAAAAATCAATCTGGCACGCCAGGCGTTCGATCTTGCTTTACTATCCCAGGGTATGCTTACGGGTTCTGAGCTTACCGCATTTGTAAACCGTAGCGTACAGCTCATATAACAGCATATTTTCCCAAAAAGTAAAAAGCCGCTTCATGCGGCTTTTTACTTTTATATCTGTTCCCAAAATCAGAAGTCTCTCCTTTAGCATTGCACTTATTCATGCTTACCCAGTAAATGGTTATTGGCCATCACCTTACCATCTGCAGATTTTGATATAATAAGAGACTCCGCAGGGCGCAACATCAACTCATCGAAAGCAAAGTAGCAGGGGAATTTATATTCTATCTGCCTGCACCAAACTGCCTTTGCATTCGTAGGCAGTTTAAAATAAGCTGACACTCTAAACCACATACCATTATTGTCCACGCTCTCCTTTCCGTTCATACGTTCTTCACGTATCATCTTTCCGGCACTGTCTATTATTTCAAGGCTATATTCAGGGCTTCTGTAATCACTTGCCTGCAGCAGCACCCACGCACTGCATTCATACCATTCATCAGCATATGCAGGGTGTACGGGTATCTTGGCTATGTATTGTTTACCATCGCCCACAAACGGCACAGCAGCACCATTGCCAAAGAATTTCTGCGCAGATCTTCCAGTATCAAAATGGTTCACATACCAGCTCCCTGCAGCAGATATACAGGTGTCACCTTGCTTCATACCCCGTGCAATATCCAGTACGCTATCATTATATTTTTTATCACTGGCCAATAGTTTGTCCGGGTACAAAGCATACACATTGCAATCTGAAAAGCTACCCAAAGGCACACTCACCGAGATCAGATATTTTTGGTCCAGGTCCAGCGAATCATTTTTAAAATGCAGTACAAGAAATGGCTTGTTGTTATGCATATCGTGCAGCAAAGGTTTGTCTGCAAACGGTCCACCCACCAGCCGCACTTGCTTTTCTGTTTGCGACAATGACGTGCGCGACATCATCACATTTACAATGGGCAAGTGTAGTTGCAAAGCAGGTTTTGCTCCCAGTGTCACCACCCACCCCTCCATTTCATGTTCCCATAGCTTCTCGCTGCCTATATGTATAAAGGGCAGTAATACCACTGCCTGGAAGTCACTGCCAACCATATGGTTCTTCCCCAGGAAATCTTCCCAGGTTTCCTGGTAGGCAGAGAATAACGTAGTGAAATTATAATACCCACTTAGTGCCGCATTGCGGGTGTGTTTCATATATGCTTTGCTCTCCCTCGCCCATATCAATATAGGTATCAATAGTATGGCCCAGGCCCATGGCGCTTTCTTCTGTGCCTGTAGTTTTGCATACCAGCTATACAACATCACTGCTGCATATACGGTCATGATGTAATAAAATATCCACCCAAACCTACCCAACGCTCTAAATTGCCTTAATATAGACATGTGCTCAAACAACCCCTCCATGTTCCATATGAATGGTATCCCCGAAGCCAGCAGCAGAGATCCAAATGCCATGAACAACCATATACCAGGGAACACTGGCGCTACTATCACCACCCCGTCTGCCTTCTTTTTCTTTGCTAACGTCACAAGTGCTATTATCAACCCTATAACGCTTACTACCGTTGCCGTAAGCCCTATGTATATATAACCCTCTTCCCACGTTTCACTAAAAGGATGGCCCGTATGTGCTGTTACAAATTTCCAAAATGGCGAGAGTGATGATGTTGTGATCAACGAAAGATTAGTAACAGTTTGCAATGCGCCATAAGGATAAACAGGCCTGTCCAATACCGGGTCTGTCAGTTTCATAAATACCGTCACCACAGCATATACACCAAGCAGGCAAAGTATGGGTGGTAGGGTGTGTTTCACTTTATTCATTGCAGCAGTACGATACATCAGCCAGTAACCTGCAGTGTACAGCGCTATCCAAACAAACAGCAACCCACCAAAATAAGGGTGTTGAAATGACATAAGACTGCCCAGTACAAATACGTACACCATATACTTTTTACCTCCTTGCATGTTGTACCGCACAAACCAGTAAAACAGCATAGGTACAAAGCACATATTAGCCAGCGCAAAATGCACTTCAAGCCGCACCACCTGCGGCGATAGAGAAATAATAAGTCCTGCGAATATAATAGCCGCCCATGGTGCCAGTTTAAATTGTAGTAGCGTCTTATACATATACACCACACCAACTACATAGCTAAGTGCAATAAACAGATTCATGATCGCCAGCACGGTCGATTTTTTGAAATGCACTACCTGGTTCAGGTAACTGATAGGCATGGTCAACAGCGATTGTCCGTCTGCATATACTATATGCTCGCCATAGGGGTAGTTCATTCCACGGTACCACACGCCTTTATCATACAGGCAGTGGTAGAAGTAAGACAGGTAATTTTTACCCGCATCTCCACCAAGGGTCATCATGCTGCTCTGCGGGTGTATCGCAAACTCCGACAGCATATATACAGTCATACATACGGCGAACACTATGGCTGCCAACAACCATAAAAATCTTTTCCTGGAGTTCATACCTGGCTTAGCGCAATAAAATTTTTATGAAATTAACAATTTCCGGCAGCAGCACCTTATAATTCATGGGGCGGAAGTGCACACCGGGGTTCAAGCTCACCGGTATGGCGCTAATGCGGTACTTCCCACTTTTAGATGCATTCCGTATAAACTCCAGGTCAAACAGGTATCTGTTGATCGTTGTAGCGAGGAACACAGATTTTATATCCGCCTTAAACCCTTTAAGCCCGCATTGGGTATCAGTAATGGGTATAGATAAAAAAAGACGGATGAAGAACTGCAAGAATTTTGAAATGATACGGCGCAGCCTGGGTACTTTCTCATAGTAAGCTGCATCTTTTACACCTACCGCTATATCACATATATTGTTTTGCAGGGCACTGTAAATTTTATACAAACTCTCATTGGTATAGGGAAAGTCAATGTCTGTGTATATAATAATATCACCGTTAGCCTGCGCTATTCCTTCCCGTAGTGCGTGTCCTTTACCTTTATTTATCGGCGATACAATAAGTTGTAAAGAAGGTATTCCCGTTTGCAACAGCTCAATATCTATATCACTTACTCCTTTACTCTGGCCATCCTGCACTACTATCAGTTCCGGCGCCTGTGCTAACAATGCACTGAGCAACCCATACTGGTGCACAATATTTTCAGCCCATCCCTGTGGTGGGTTATAGCAGGGTAAAACTATGGAAACGGGCATTCTCGGTCAGGCATATACATTAGGCCTTAAAAATACATGCTTTTGACTTTAGGTGCATAAATATCTACCATGCCATGCCGGGATATGCGCGTTGCATAAATTGCAGTTCGGCAAGCACATAGCCAAGATGTTCTGTATGTCGGCCATTTTTTCCTCCGGTATGCATCCATCCGTCGGCTGGTATTTGCAAGGTTGCTTCATTAAGTACAGCACTCGTCCTCAACTTCCAGTCTGCCCTTATTTGTTCCAGGTCTGTGCCTATATTATGCTGTAATGCCCATTTATCAGTGTCATTCATTATCATCAACTCACCACTATATGCCCATAGGTCATTTATGGTGGCTTGCATGCGGCGTGTACTTTCTTCAGTACCATCGCCCAGGCGTATCACCCATTCGCTGCTCCAGCGCATGTGATAATCCACTTCCTTCAAAGATTTTTCAGCTATTGCAGCAAGGCTTTCATCTGCACTGCTCAGCAATTTTGTGTAAAACAGGTGATTATATGTGTCGTAAATAAAAGATCGTGCAATAGTGTATGCCCAATCATTATTAGGCATTTCAACAAGCATGGTATTATAAAAATCCCAGCTGTCGCGCAAGTAAGCCAGGTCGTCTTCATCTATTGGCTTGCCTTCTGCAACTTTATTCTGTAAGGCAGTACTCGCAAAAAGTTGCATCTGCTCATCAGGCGCCAACTCGTTAAACAACGATGCCGCATACTGGTATAGGTTACGTGCCTGTCCCAGGTGGTCAAGGGCCATATTAGTTATGGCTATGTCCTGCTCCAGCACTGGTCCGTGCCCGCACCATTCACTCAACCTGTGGCCTATCACAAGTGCATTATCAGCTATCTGCAGGGTATATTTTATAAGTTCTTTACTCATCAGGATGTTTTATTGAATAACTAATTGAAGCAATATTGTTACATATGCGTCAACTCATCTGGCAAATTGTAAAACGTAGGGTGCCTGTATATTTTATCATTTGCAGGCTCGTACAGTATTTCAGCATCTCCCGGGTCAGATGCATGTATGTATTTACTTTCCACCACCCATATGCTTATCCCTTCCATACGCCTGGTATATACATCGCGTGCATTTTCTATTGCCATGTCTGCATCTGCGGCATGCAGGCTGCCTGCATGCTTGTGGTCAAGCCCTGCTTTACTGCGTATAAAAACTTCCCAAAGGGGCCATTCCCTTTTACTGTCTGCTTTTTGTGACATACCTGTTTACAATTACTATTTACAAAAAACAGCAACGGCTACAAATAACAGCCAATATGGCTTTTGTTCCTGTAGCCGTTGCCGGTATATTTATGCTGCCTTTTTTTCTTTCCGTTGCCTGCGTTTATCGCTGTATGCCAATGCGGCTTCGCGCACCCATTGCCCTTCTTCCCATGCCTTTCTGCGTACATCCAATCGCTCCTTGTTGCATGGGCCGTTACCTTTAAGTATGTTATAGAATTCGTTCCAATCAGGTGTGCCAAAATCATAGTGGCCTGTGGCTTCATTCCACTTCAGGTCTTTATCAGGTATGGTCAGTCCTAATATACGAGCTTGTTCCACAGTTACATCTACAAAACGCTGCCTCAGTTCATCATTGGTAAAACGTTTTATGCGCCAGCGCATACTTTGTTCTGTATGCGGACTGTCTGCATCCGGCGGCCCAAACATCATTAGCGATGGCCACCACCAGCGGTTCAATGAATCCTGCGCCATTTTCTTCTGCATTTCCGTACCGTTGGCAAGGGTCAGCATTATTTCATATCCCTGGCGTTGATGGAAACTCTCTTCCTTGCATATGCGTACCATAGCACGCGCATATGGCCCGTACGATGTCCGGCAAAGCGGCACCTGGTTCATAATGGCAGCGCCATCTACCAGCCAGCCCACAGCACCCATATCTGCCCACGATATAGTGGGGTAATTAAAAATGGAAGAATATTTTTGCTTGCCGCTATGCAGCTGCTCCATCATATCATCGCGACTGATGCCCAGGCTTTCAGCAGCACTATATAAATAAAGTCCGTGTCCTGCTTCATCCTGCACTTTTGCAAGCAATATAGCTTTGCGGCGCAGGTTAGGTGCACGGGTTATCCAGTTACCTTCAGGCAGCATTCCCACTATTTCACTATGTGCATGTTGGGCTATCTGGCGTATCAGCGTTTTCCGGTAGTCATCCGGCATCCAGTCCTTAGCCTCTATGGCCTGGTCTTTGTCCATCTTCTCATCAAAGTGTTCCTGGAACGAATGCACTGTCATCTGATAAAATGTTTTGTGGCTGTAAATATACTAAGAAAACCGCAAACATGCCTTTTCGGCAACGTTTGTGGTTCAGTCAATTACAGCATTCAATTGTTAAATATCGTGTCCTTTTAAGCCCCACCTTATTCACCTGCCATCAGCACCTGCCAGGCTTTTTCTACCTCTGCAGTATCCAGCAATTCTTTGGCATATATATGCAACGCGTTCTTTCTTGCTGTTTCATTATCTTCATATTCACGCATGATGCTCACTAGCCTGTCATCATACAGCACATCAGCAACTACAGGTACTGCCGTCACATTTCCCAACAGGCCAAGGTTATTCCCTGTTAAAATTCCGCTGTTGCGTATATGCGCCGGCAATGCATCCACACCTACTCCACAGGTCATATTAGGTTTGGCTACTTCAAACACAGCCGCTCCAGATGCACGACAATAATAATCGCCACCCATGCGTGCCACCAGATCTATTTTATGCGGATCTATCCTGCCTTCTGCATCCAGTATGTTATCATCTATGTGCATACACACTACCTCACATATCACCAGGTTTCCTGCACCGCCTTCCTGTCCTGTCTCTACTACTTGCAATACTTTGCACTCCAGCTGCACCGGCGATTCCTTTACCCTGAACGGTTTTACTATATCAGAGGCTATGGGGGTAAACCCAGCCTTCTGAAACTCATTTACGTTCTTCGGATATTCACAACTCGCCAGGCTTGTTTGCTGTACTATATTATAGTTGACAACGTTTATCACCACTTCCTTCGTGGCATATACATTCTCAAGGGTATGCTTAATCGTATTATCCCTTACTCTCCGCGCCGGAGAGAATATAAGTACGGGGGGCTTGCTGCCAAATACGTTAAAGAAACTAAAGGGCGATAGGTTAGCATTTCCTTCACTATCTATCGTACTTGCAAAACATATAGGTCGGGGTGCTATAGAGCCTAATAAGTAGGCATGTAATTGAGCGGTCTTTATCTCGCCGGGTACTATCTTCATGGCTGCAAAATAATTAAAAATCATGGTAATGAATTTGGAGCTTCCCAAATGCCCTCCCAACACCACACAATTGCAGCAAAACAAAAAGCCTGCAATTATGCAGGCTCAATATCTTAATAGAAATCCGATTCTTATTCTACAGACATCGGTACAGTCACACCTGTCTTATCCCATTGTATATTCAGGCTGGCATCGGTCACGTTAATGGTCAGCTTTTCAACAGGTGCATTCAATTGTTGCACTGGCACAGTTACATGCAGTACATCATTCTTCTTTATTTCATCGTACTTAAAAGACCCCCATTGTTTCAGCTTGTTGTTCAGTATAATGGTCCACTCATTCTTTTCAGGTGTGGTAAACAAAGTGTAGGTACCCGGCTTTACTGTCTTACCACCAAATTTGGTCACCTTGCTAAAAGTGATCTCTGTGGCTTCATTAGCGCCTGTGCGCCATACTTGTCCGTAAGGTACCAGGCCGCCAAATATTTCACGTCCTTTTTTAGATGGTTGGCCATAAGATATAGCCACGTTTTCGCTCTTAGCTGTTACCCGTGGGCTGGCTACTGTCTTTTCCTGGGCAAACGCGCTTGTTGCGGCTAGTGTGGCAATGGCAATAAATGAGGCTATTTTTTTCATGGTACTGTATTTTTTTTACAAAGTAAATGCTTTATTGATTAATCACAGGCATTCCCTACCGTAGTATTCTCATTTCATCTCACAAAAATTGCTTTAGAAATCTCTTTTTTGATGTGTTCATAACATGTGCATTTCATAATGTGTTAACATACATCTCATTATTATGTAACAATTATATCGGTATCTTTAATAGAACTAAAACGCATCCATATGCTATGGAGGACTTTTAAAGGTGAGCCATTAAAATTACCTATAAAAAAAGCAGTGGAAGATGCCATTGTACGCGAAACGTCTTTAGGGTATAAACTAAAAGTATGCATTGGTACAGACTCACAGGTAAAGGGACTGGAAACCGAGTTTGCTACTGTTATCGTTTTCCTTCGCGAGAAACAGGGTGGCTTTATGTTCATCTGTAACGACAGGACAACCACCAGTTACTCCATAAAAGAAAGAATGCTGGTAGAGGTGGCAAGAAGCATAGAAATAGCCTACGAACTCTGCGATCTTTTTAATCGCTACGATATTGAAATGGAGGTGCATGTAGATATAAACACCAGCCCTCATTTTAAAAGTAACGAGGCCTTGCGCGAAGCGATGGGATATATATTAGGCATGGGATTTGCCTTCAAGGCCAAACCAGAGGCATTTGCAAGCAGTTGCTGCGCCAATAAAATTGTAAATTAATTCTTCACGTACTTGCGTCTTTGCCGCTATCTGCACCTTTAGCCATGCAGTATCCTGTTGCTCAGATAAAAGATCACGCCAAGTGCTAAGAAAAATAAAATCCCACGATAAAAAAGTTTGGCGTTAAAACGCGCTCTCCTCTTCGACGACCTATAAGACATACTATTTATTCATTATTGCTTAATAGGACTCACAATATCGTACTCCAGTTTGTTGTTCCCGTTAACAGCAGTAACGGTAAAACCATGCTCCCTAAGCTTTTCTGAAGTCTCCGGGTTGATTAAAGAAAACCGAAGTTGCAAATGCCCATGACGCTTATAATCCTGGAATTTATCTAATATCATTTGATATTCATCCGTAACGCTCATATGATTTTTCCCTTTAGCCATTAATAGAAATTAATGAAATGATACAAAACTGTAGAATAAAGTTAATGCGTATTTAACTCACTATCAAACAAAAAAACACTTTAACTTTTTATTAACAATTTTGAAGCGACAGGAATATCCTATATGTATTAATGTTAACTTAACATTAATTTAAAGTATTAAATAGATGAAATTTTACCGCAAAGGAATTGCAGCTTTGCAGTATTAGGGGTGGTTATCACTAAAAAATACCCTCTTTTATTTCTTGCCAAAGGGCATTGTAGCATATAGCAGCATAGCTAGAAGGCGCAAATGCAGGAACAGGTGCATTGTATATCCCCATTTTCTCAATGTCTGAAAGATTGGGAATATAGTGTTCAAAAAACTTCTTGTCTTTATATAGCTGCTGCATCACATCGCTGTGCATACTCTTGCGCATGTCCACCATTGTAAAGAAACACATCAGCTTGTCTATGTCACCCTTCTCCCCTAAATGTTCTTTTACTTGCTCATAGGTGCGGATAGATAATGTGGTGGGTATCACCGGCATAAGTACAGCATTCGAAGCATGAAAAATATTATCTGCAAGTATAGAAAAACCGGGTGGACAGTCAAAAAGTACAAAATCATAGTCATATGCAATCTTTTTTAGCAAAGTCTTTAATTGCTTTTTAGATGCATGGTGATCCAGCAATATGTCCATCTTTCTTGCCGATGTGTCGGCTGGTATAATGTGCAGGTTCTCATAATCGGTCTCCATTATGATGTCCTGTATGTCTACTCGTTCTCAAGCAGCTTCTTTACATTATTCTTATGGCTCGGGTGTGCTTTGTAGTAAAAGCTGGCAGCCCCCTGTGGATCCAGGTCCCAAAGTAGCGTTCTGTAACCGTCACGGGCGCTCAGGTATGCAAAGTTTACGCACGATGCTGTTTTACCCACCCCACCTTTAAGATTGTATAATGAAACGATGAACATAGCGGAAGATTTACATTTTCACTCTAAATAATAAAACTAATGCAAATATTCTTTACAGGATATTATTTTCCTTTATCCTTTGGCTGGTCGGGCTCCTTACCACCTATATTAAATATCCTGTAGCCCAGGCTCACACCTGCTTCATCGGGCTTCTGGTAGGCAAAAGACTGTCTGTTTACTATAACATTCCCACCTTTACCGGTCACAAAATATTGTATGTCTTTTTTATTACCGTTTTTCACAAAAACAACATACACATCGGGCGCCGGTATTGCCAGATCAGTCACCCAGTTTATATTGCATGCTTTCAACCTGTCTGCAACTTCTTTATCCACAGCGCCGCTTATATGCAGGTTCATATTCATTTGCAGGCCTGTATAAGGCACAAGCTGCGGGTAGGTGGCGTACAAGCGGTACATCCAGTCATTATAAGCTACATTATCCTTACGCTCTTTTGCACATTCCGCTTGCGCCTGAAAAACTCGGGCTATAAAAAGCTTCTCAAAGTCAACATCAATATCTGGCGATCGCAAAATGCCGTCCAGCATGGTCCGCGCATATTGGTAATTACCTTCTTTTATCTCCAGCAGGGCTACAAAAAGTTGAAAATATTTGCGTACATATTTACGGTCGTCAGTCAGGGCTTCTTTCCTGAACTTATCTAAAAAGTAACTGGTACTAAAATCTTTTATCAGGTACCATATCTCGTCCCACGATACCGTACTCTCTGTAGAAAATAGCTTGTAGATCACCATATCCCTTTCCGGGTTCTGCGAAAACTGGTTAATGATCAGGAATTGCTGCAGATATTTGTCCACCTTCAGGCTGGTCATGTTGGCCAGCACACGCGGATTATACCACCAGTTGCGGTTTTCAAATTCTTGTTGCTGAAAAGCCGCATCTTTATTAATAAGTTTCAATAGTTGTATGCTGAAATCATATTGGCTTTGCCCAAGTGTAGTACCAATGTGCAACTCTTTAAAAGATGCCGCCTTATCTGCGTATCTGTTTGCTTCTTCTACTTGCCCGTCATAAAGCATACACCGTGCAAGGGCTATATTATACCATCCAAATCCCGGGGTTGATCCTGCAGATCGTATCATATCCCTCATAAGGGCTGCACCTGTTTTGGGCTGCGCTTTATAGTTATCTATTATCGATGAATAGTATGCCCACTCCTGCAGACGTTTATCACCACCATCGCTACTTACAGACTTTTTATACTCACTCTCAGCAGTCCTGAAATCACCACATATAGCTCTGAATGTAGCATAGTTATTATGCGGGAATATAGGGCTGTTGCGCAGCAGGTTAAAGTAGTACTCTGCAGAGTCTATATTGATAGAATAACTGTACAGTATAGACTTGTAATGGTACACCCCAAGTATGTCATTTGCCTCATATCCCGGCGGAAAAATATGTGCATTAGTTACTTTGTCTCTTTTTATTTTATGCAAACCCGAATCCAGCATCCTGTTTGCAAGCGCTTCATTCTCCTTAATAGAATTTTTCAGGAAGGGATATTTGGTACTGGTATAAAAACGGTTGCGGTGCACCGTCCAGCCCAGGTAGTTATAAGCATCCATATAAAAATCACGCTGAAAATTCCAGTGCAATACCCTGCGTAACAACAAGTAAACTTTTTCAGCTTCATCCATATTACTATAACAGTTCATTAAGTATAGCGCCGTTAGCGTATAGTCTATATCAAACTTATAGGCAGGGTAATACACCATCAGGTTGTCAGTACGTGTAGCCAATTGTTTTCTGTAGTCACGCTCCAGCAAACGCAAGGCATGCTCCAACGGTACCGATGCATTTTTAAAACCCAGGTAGTCTGCTGCGTGATTGTATTTATACGCCCCCTCATACAGCCACCCAACATAGTAGGTGCTATCCACACGCAAAAACTCGCGCGATCTGGGCAGCGCATCCTCGCTGTTCACATTCACCCCCATACGTTTGGCATCTATTTCACTGCGCGCAACCAGTTTGGCAGCCGGGTGTGGCGATGCAAATTGTACTATCTGCTGCTGCCCTTGCTGTTGTGCCTGTTGGCCCTGGGCATAGCACAGGCAGCCGTACAGCAATACAAGTACGGTACAGCAATAAACATATCCTTTTTTCAGTAAGCCGGTCATGTGTCGGTACAGACGGTGCAGGTTTATTCAATAGTGAATCATGGCTGTATATAACTTATACATTTTATACATTACCATGCAAAATTAGGCATATAGCTTCAGGCGGGCTAGTCTTTCAGCCTCTTTATTAATAATGCCATCCAATGCTTTTTGCCTGCCTTCTTTGTTGCGGTATATAAGCCTGTGGTCTATCACAGCATGTGCTATATCTTTTACATCATCCTCTATCACAAAGGTGCGGCCACGCACCAGTGCATATGCGCGCAAACATTTCAGAAAAGCAATACCACTGCGGGTCGATGCTCCAAGTGCTATATCCTGGTGGCTGCGTGTATTGCGTACTATATTGGCTACTGCTTTTACTATTTCTTCATGCACATACACCTGTCCTGCCTGGTCTTGTAGCGATAGTATGTCTGCCATACTAAGCACTTGTTCCAGATGCACCAGGTTGTTGGCTATATTCAGGTATTCACGGTATATATTAAGCTCTGTTTCTTCATTCACATACCCAAATATGATTTTCATGAAAAAACGGTCCAGCTGTGCCGCTGGCAGTGGGTAGGTTCCTTCCATCTCTACAGGGTTCTGTGTAGCTATGGTAAAGAAGAGGCGCTCCAGCTTCAGTGTTGTATCGCCAACTGTTATCTGGCTTTCGGCCATAGATTCCAGCAGTGCGCTCTGCACTTTGGGCGAGGCCCGGTTTATCTCATCTGCCAAAAGTATATTACAGAAAAGAGGGCCTTTTTTAAATACAAATTCTTTGTTGCTGTCGTCAAAAATATGGGTACCTATCAGGTCCATTGGCAACAGATCTGGCGTAAATTGTATGCGCTTAAAAACAACGTGTTCCTCTCCCCTTGCGCCGCTTATACATTGTGCCAGTGTACGTGCCAGTACGGTTTTACCGGTACCGGGGTTGTCTTCCATAAGTATATGGCCACCGGCAAGCAGGCAGGTAAGCACAATCTCCACCTTGTCGCGCTTACCGCGTATTACTTTTTCTACCTGGTTTATTAGATGTTGTATTGCTTCTGTAGCATTTATTGCTGCCGGTGCTGCTGTATCTTGTTCCATCATACAATATTTCCTTTATACAAGTTTACACATTTATATAGTGTAGAAATAAAGCACGGTGGTAATTTTTTGTGAAAAGATGTTTTATTGCTTAGTCAGCAGGGCTTTCTTTACATTGTTAATTTCAGTGGCCATAAAGATCATAGGTATCAATATCAGCAAGGCGGCCAGTGCATTGCATTCCCAGTCATACTCGCCGCCAATATTTAAAGAGCGGTGTATGTATTCTGCTGTCACAATAATACCCGAAAAAAGTATCAGCAATTTTAAAAAGCCCACCAGTTTTGCCATACTGCTGTAGTAGGCTTCAGTTCTCTTTATACCTGGTTTTTTGGTGGGGGTGTATGTAAATTTCTCAAAGTAACTCACCAGCAAGTATAGCGACATTCCTATAGCTGGTATAATAAATACCTGTGTCTTATTACTAAACTTGTCCGGCAATCCGTCTGTAAAGTGTATAGGTATATTAAACGGCAGGTTAATATAGCCTACTATTGCTATCAGGCAAAATAATATCAGCAGCAGCGTACAAGCTCTCCCTATAAATTTATCGGCACTTAAGTGATGCTTGTCAATTGGAGCACTATATTTCAAGATAAACAAATTTAACGGATGATATTTCTGTTAATTATCGATTAAGTAAATGTAATTAGTTTATTCATTAAAGTTTAAAAAAAATGGCAATATAGTTTTACACATTTTAAACATAAAAATGTGCAAAACGCTGATAATAGACGACGCACGTATTTACACAACAAAATCTAATATTTTCACAATAAAATATACAATCCCATTATTTACATATTATCTTCACACCTCTAAAATTTATCTATGAAAAAAATAATTTTATCTGTTTTTATAGCATCCGCAATAAACAATGTAACAAGTGCTCAAACTTTATTTGGTCCCGAAGTTGGCCTCAACCTTACCAACATAAAAGAAAAATATGCTGGGGCCTCTATTAGCGGCACAACAAAGCCGGGGTTTAAGATCGGCATCGTAACAGACAACTACCTGGGCAGCAACCTTTATTTGCAGCCAGGACTTTTCTTTTCAGCTAAAGGCACAAATTCCTCCCAGGGTGACAAAATCGGGATTAACTATATCGAGGTACCTATTAACTTGCTGTATAAGTTCAAGACAAATACGGGCAACTATGTTTTCGTTGGGGCGGGACCTTATTTTGCAGTTGCCGTTGGTGGGCAAGCTACATCTAATGGCTATACAGGTAAGATCAACATTGGCTCTTCTGAAACCGACGACGTAAAGACTTTCGACTTCGGTTTAGGATTTAACGCTGGTTACCAACTAAGGCAAGGTCTCTTTTTCCGTGGTCAGTATCAATTTGGTCTGGTTAACATAAATCCCACTCACAACGCATACGGCAGCGATGCCACTGTAAAAAACAATGGCTTCAGCATCACAGTCGGTTGGCTATTTGGCGACAAGGGCCATCCGCACAAGAATAAAAAACCAATCAAAAAATAAAGATAGATATAGTAAAAGGCTTGTTTAACTTATCATTTAAATAGGCCTTTTTACTTTGCCACTGCGGTAGGCAATAGCACGAACAACGAACTGGCTATTCCACTACCGTTGCAATGATACTAAACGGTCATCATTAGGCCGGAGGCAGTAAAGTTTAAAAATTTAGGTGTCTCAGCACGGTTTCATTCCATCATAATAAATACCCATGAAGAATATCCTTCTAATTATTCTCGCAGCTGGGCTTGCAGTAGTTGCCCATGCTCAAGTAGCTCTAGGGCCGGAGATAGGTATCAACTTTTCGAACATAAAGCTGAACAAGGAGTACCAAACAGGAGAACACGGATTCAGGGGCGGTGGTATTTTAGATGTACGACTTGGCAAAAATTCAATTGTTTATTTTCAAACAGGCGCATTTTTCTCAGTTGAAGGTGCCGGTTTTGGCTACGGTATGAATAGCGGCAAACTGGTCATCAACTATCTGCAAGCACCCGCAAATCTCGTCCTTAAATTCTGGACGGTCGGCGACAACCATTTCTTTATGGGTGTTGGCCCTTATGCGGGCTTGGTTGTTGGCGGTACAGCAACAGAAAACGGCGACACGCGAAAAATAATTACCGGTCGAAACGCTAGTAAAGATGACATTCGGCCAAACGATATTGGTTTAGGCTTCCAGGCTGGTTACCAGTTCACATTCGGACTGTTCTTTCGCGCCCAGTACGGCTTCAGCATTATGAATATAGCACCCGATGAGAACTCCTACGGTGCCAATAACCAGATCACAGCAAAAAATAGTGTGTTTAGCTATTCCGCTGGTTGGCTGTTCGATAACATACACTTTCATAAAAGAAGAAAAGCATATTACGGAAAAAAGGGTTGGTAATAGAGATATGAGAAAGCGAACAGCCTTCCCATACCTGGTGCAATACCTACTTACTCTGCAACCGTATCACTGGCACCAGCATTTCCTCTAGCGATATACCTCCATGCTGAAAAGTATTCTTATAATAATTTACATAGTAGTTATAGTTGTTAGGATAGCACAGAAAAACATCGCCCTTTGCAAAAATAAAGGTCGAGCTTACGTTTGGCCGGGGCAGTCCTGCTAGCTTAGGGTCGCGGAAAGCCAGCACATCCTTTTCTTCATATTGCAGGTTGCGCCCGTGCTTGTAGCGCAGGTTAGTGGTCGTCTGCCTGTCGCCTACACATTTGCTAGGTGTCTTTACACGCTGCGTTCCATGGTCTGTAGTCAGTATGATCTGTATGTCTTTATCTGCAATTTTTTTCAGTGCGCGGTACAATGGCGAGTGCTCAAACCAACTTACAGTTAGCGACCTATACGATACTTCGTCACTGGCCAATTCCTTCAGCACTTCCATTTCTGTACGTGCGTGCGAAAGCATATCCACAAAATTATAAACGATAACAGTCAGGTCGTTTGACAGGTAATTATGGATGTTATCCTCCATATTTTTACCATTCTCATTATTGGTGATCTTCAAATATTGTGTCTTCAAATGATCCAGTTTCAATTGCTTCAACTGGTACCTTAAAAACAACTCTTCCGATAAGTTCTTGCCACCTTCTTCGTCATCATTTTTCCACTCCAGCGGAAATTTTGCTTCAATATCTATTGGCAACATTCCCGCAAATATGGCATTACGCGCATATTGTGTAGCTGTAGGCAATATGCTGTAAAACATATCTTCCTCCACCACCCTGAAAGAATCATTGATGATAGGCTGCAATACCTTCCACTGGTCATAGCGCAGGTTATCTATCACCACCAAAAAGGTAGGCTTACCTTGTTGCAGGTATGGGGCTATCTTTTTCTTAAACAACCTATGCGAAAACAACGGCCCTTCCTGGCTGTCTTTCTGCACCCAGTTGCTGTAGTTTTTAGAAATGTATTTAAAGAACTCTGTGTTAGCTTCTGTTTTCTGCGACTGAAATACTTCCATCATCTCTTCACTGTCACTTTTCCCCATTTCCAGTTCCCAATATACCAGGCGCTTGTATAGTTCCTTCCACTCTTCATGGTTAGGGCCAGAGCTTAGTGCCATAAACAGGTTCCTGAAATCCTGCTGGTACGCATTTGTGGTCTTTTCAGATACCAAACGCTTTCCATCCATTATCTTCTTCAGCGATAGCAATACCTGGTTAGGGTTCACCGGTTTTATCAGGTAATCTGTTATTTGTGAGCCTATCGCATCGTCCATTATATCTTCAGCCTCATTCTTAGTTACCATCACTACCGGCATCTGTGGTTGCAGCTCTTTTATCTTCAAAAGCGTTTCCAGGCCTGTCATGCCGGGCATACTTTCGTCCAGTAGCACCACATCTATATTTTTCTCCTTCAGCAATTCCAGCGCATCATAACCATTGGTCAGGGGGGTCACCTCATAACCTTTGTTCTTCAAAAAAAGTATTTGGGATTTCAATGAATCTATTTCGTCATCTACCCATAGTATCTCGCCTTGTGTGCTCATAATTGTTGCGGTCTGGTTTGTTGTGTGAGGATTGATTTGCCTGCCAGATAGCCGATAAATTTACATGACTATTTTTTTATATTGTAGTGTTTAACGCAATTTTGGCAGGCATAAGTGTTGCAATAACGTGCGAGACCTATTAGTATTGCATACTAAATAAATTTTATGCCAACAATAACAGTACGCAGGGCCGCAAAAAACGATTGCCCAAGGATGCTGGAACTCATAAATGAACTCGCTGTGTTCGAACGTGCACCGCATGAGGTCACCGTAACACTCGCGCACTTTGCAGAAAGTGGGTTTGGCACCAACCCTGTTTGGTGGGCGTTTGTAGCAGAAGAAGCAGGTATAGTAATAGGCTTTGCACTATACTACATACGTTATAGTACATGGAAAGGGCAACGCATGTACCTTGAAGATATACTGGTTACCGAACAACACCGTGGCCGCAATGCAGGCCGTTTGCTCATGGATCAGCTCATAACAGAAGCTCGCGAAAAAAATCTTTCAGGCATCACCTGGCAAGTGCTCGACTGGAATACACCAGCCATAAAGTTTTATGAAAAATACACCTCAAAATTTGACGGTGAATGGGTGAATGTGAGTATGGATATTTAGACCTCAATCCATTTTTCGTCTATTGGCTATCATTATTACTAAATAACGGAAAGACGGTTTACTTCTCACAAACTGTCTTTTTTATACTCTGTATTTCTAGCTGAATATTATCTCATCACTTATTACGCATTACCACCAATGCGTTAACACTAAATAACAGTATATAACACAAGTTAACCTACTCCCGGTAGTTATGAAACTAAGTTTGTAAAGACAGGATAGCACGTACTCTGCTTTCCACATCTATACAAACATTAAAACCGGAAAAATGAAAAAAGGATTTTTACTCGTTTGCCTTTCTATTAGTTCACTTTGCTCTTTCGCACAGCGCAATGCAGACTTGGCCCTAACTATGTCATCACCTAGTAGCAGCGCCCCAGTCGTAGGTTCTTCAGCTTTTAATTTTACGGCAACCATTACCAACAACGGACCAGATGTAATTAAAACAACAGATACATTGGTGATCGCATTTCTTCTCGACAATGGAACATCTCCCGTAAGTTTCATTTATAGTGGTCAAACTTATTCTTCACTTGCCAGTGTATTTAGTTCACAATTAGCATCAGGCGCCAGTGGTAATATAAATGTATCTATTGCACTGGCTACATTTCCGGGAACAGGCACTCATAGCTTTTGTGCCGTAGCGCTCGCCCTTAACAGAAGTCACGATTCAGTTCATGATGCGCAACCGGCAAATAATAAGGCCTGTGCTAACGTAACCGTTCAGAATGCCACTTCCGTCCCTGTCATATCAGGCGATTATGGGAGTGTAACCGTATATCCAAACCCGGCAATATCTGCTGCAAATATTAAACTTGAGCTGCCAGCCGATGAAGAAGTAAACATTTTACTTGAAGATATGTATGGGCGTACTGTTTACAGCATCCCTAAAGGAACGGTACAAGCTGGCACTTCTACCGTTCATTTAGACACACAAAATTTACCTGCAGGTACATATATATATAACGTACAAACAGGCTCGGGCACAAATCGCGGCAGGCTTGTGGTAGCACATTAGTGTCAGCAAGCTTTTCATAGGCATATCTACAGCTTTTTTTGAATGAGGTAGGTTTATCCAGGCAGGTACCCCAAGAGGGCCTGCCTTCTTTTATTATAGCATTACTGTTATCCATAAAGGGCTTAGTGTTATTTAGTGTTAATACCCCTGCACCCTATCGCATATATCATTACTTTTATAAGAATGGTTATCAGCAAAATTGTTTAGGCTCGTATGTATTATGTATAAACACCTAAAGGCTATTTCTTTTAATAAACTCGCCTTGTATATGGCGATGATATTGTTTGTAGTGGCGTTCCAGTCTTATTGGTTATGGGACAATTATCGCATGCAGAAGAACGGGTTGCTAAAAGAGATAGAAAATAAAGTTCAAAAACAGGCGCTGGCGTTAACGCTACAAGAGTTAGCCGGAAATATCCAAACTACAGGTGCAGACAGCAATACCAATACGTCATTTGCTTCAGCTATAAAAAAGGACACTTCTGTCTTAGATGATAATCCCCAGAAGGCGACCAAAAAGGACCTCCAGGAATACTCAAGATTATCGTCTATCTCTTTTACACTATCCAACCCTTCAGTGTTGATCGATGATAATAATCACGATAGTGCACTCTATTACTTCTTAAATAAGAACATGCCCGAGCTTGGCGGTATTAACGGTAACAGCATCGTTATCTATAATCATTCACAACATGGCTTTAGATCATACCCCCGTAACAAGCCTTTTATTAACCAGAACAATACATTGCCTATAGCTGCTAAATTAAATTACGGTTCTAAATTCCAGGTACATATTCGTCACCTGAATTTAATCGTATTACATAAAATGTATAGCACTTTTATCTTTTCGCTATGCTATCTTCTACTTTTTGCGGCAACAATGTTCGCAATAATACAAGCAGACAAACAAAGTAAAAAATTGCTCGAGAGCAAAAACAATTTTACAAACAATATGACGCATGAGTTGAAAATACCATTATCAACCTTGTTTCTGGCTACCGAATCGCTGGATAAGTATAGTAGCCACGCCGACCCTAAACAGGTGCAGAAACATGTTTCCATTATTTACAGTGGCTTACATCAACTATCAGATATTGTAGATAAAATCCTGGCCACAGCACGCTTTCAGCAGCACCAGGTACGCCTGCATTGTCAAGCCGTAAACATTAGATCTTTAATTGAAGAGGTACTGAAAAATATGCACTTACAATTAGCGCAGAAAAAAGCCACAGTCGATATTTCCGGCATCCCTGACAGTGCATATATCTATGCAGATTATGAACAAATGTTGCACGTTATTTTTAATCTTATCGACAATGCTATAAAATATACAACTGCCGATCCATTAATAACGATCTCATTAAAAAAACACAACAATAAGTATGCGATACTGCTAAGAGATAATGGTAAAGGTATCCCTCAGAAATATTTCCGGGAAGTATTTCAGCCTTATTTCCGGGTACCTGAACAGGATATGCATAATGTAAAAGGATACGGCTTAGGGCTCAGTTTTGTATTTCATATCATCCGCCTGCACTCTGGTAATATACGTGTGTTGAGTTCAGGAGAAAATGCAGGAACGATCATAGAAATAAAATTGCCGGTGCACGATGTCTAAAAAACATGTCTTATACCTCGAAGATGATCATCAGCTGGGTGAACTTACGTCAGAATTACTGGAGAAAGCCGGGTTTGCTGTAACATGGGCTAAAGATGGCGCTTCAGGTCTCAGTAGGTTTAGAGAGCAGCAATTCTCCATTTGCATTATAGACATTATGATGCCCCGGCTTGATGGCTATACACTTGTAAAAACGATACGTACCACTAATGCCTTAATTCCCATTATCTTTCTCTCTGCCCGGGTACTTACAGACGATATTATAAAAGGATTTGAAATAGGTGGCGATGACTATATGAGAAAACCATTTAGCATTGAGGAACTTATTGTTCGGATGAAAAGGTTATTAAACCGGCATACCGTTGAATCAACAGGTCAGAAAATAGTAACTATTGGCAGGTATGTTTTTAATTATGAAAATCTTGAACTAAAGATTGATGATCATACAGTAGCGCTTTCTCCACGTGCAGCCGAATTGCTTTACCGCATGGCGATCGATAAAAATAGAACATTACTCCGGCGCGACACATTACTTGACCTGTGGGGCGATGATACTTTTTTTAACGGGCGAAGTATGGATGTGTTCATTTCTAAGATCCGGAAGCATTTATCAGCAGACGACCGCATAAAGATCATCAATATTCGGGGTATGGGCTATAAACTTATAGTTTACTCTTAAGGTTTATTCCCTTATAACTACAACTTCATAAAACCCCGCTTCAAATATCCCGGGCAGCGGTACACTTTCAGCTGGAAGGAAAAGTTGATCACAAACACAAGGTACTGGTCTTTAGTACTGGCGTTGCCACGTTGCTTACCTGCTTCGCCTAGTGTGCTGGCTGGGTTGGTTACCAAAGTACGGTTCTGTAGCAAATATGCAGGATTAGGGTATCCTGGAGGGCCTATCGGGAAGTTTGCAGCGCCCACATAAGTAGCGTGTACATCATCCAGGTATCCTGTAGTGGTCAGCCGGTCAGATATTTCTGCACCTATATTCATGCCGGGGTGCACCCAGTATTTTACACCTGCACCTACAGGGAAGCAAATTGCAACATCTCCATATTTTCTACCACTGTAGCCTGCCATTTGCCCTTCAGTGCCTAATGGTCGTAAATAGTATTTTGTACCATTTAAGGTTGTATAGGGGTTATAGTAAAAAGCGCCTATCCCACCTGTAAGGTATGGGGTAAATCTGCTGTCTTCCTCACCGGTTGCAAACCTGAAAAAATTAAATTCTGCTTGTGCAAGGCCCTCTACAATATCACTCTTAAAGTTCAGGTTACGCTCCTTTTGAAAAGGGTTGCTGCTGTATTTATCATCATAACCTACTGAGGTATAACCCACCGAACCCCTTAAAGATATATACGGATTAAGATGTATGCGGGTATAGGCAAGTACCGCAGGCTTTATTTCTTTAAATCCATAGTTGGTATTCAAGTCGCCAAAGTACTCGGTGCCGCCTAAAGAAATTCCATATTCAGTACCCGAAAAAAAAGTTTGGGCCTGGGCTGTTAGCGTACCCATTAATAAAGTAAAAAGTATGATTTTTCGCATATCAGCCACCTAATAGATAAATAGAACTCTAAATTAAAGTATTTATTGTTTTGGAGGGCGTTAATTACGCTTGTCAATACCCCAATACAATTTCTGGCGTATCGTTTTCAGAAAGTTATGTTCATCGGGCCGTACCAGGCTCACTGTAAACGATTCTCTTTTTACGGCTATCTGTACGCTGCTTTTTATAGTCTCCGTCCGCGCATCAAGCGTACACAAAAATTGCTCCGTGCGGCCTTCTACTTCAAACGATATTACATTATCATCCGGTACTACAATAGATCTTGTATTTAGGTTATGGGGCGATACCGGGGTTATAACAAAGCTGGATGTTTGCGGAAATACAACCGGGCCGCCGCAACTTAGCGAATACCCAGTAGAGCCCGTTGGGGTAGCTACAATAAGGCCATCGGCCCAATAGGTATTCAAAAACTCGCCATTCAGGTAAGTGTGTATTTTTATCATAGACGATGTGTCGTTGCGATGAATGGTAAATTCATTCAGGGCAAACGGCGAACCGTCAAACAGGGGTACGCTGGAATCCAGGTGCAGCAGCGTACGTTTTTCAAGCGTATAAGAACCACGCACTAGCGATAGTATGGCATCATCTACTTCTTCTTCAGGTATAGCTGCCAGAAAACCCAGCCGCCCCAGGTTGATGCCTATGAGCGGTATATTGGAGTTGCCCACAAAGCACACGGTGTCTAGTAAGGTTCCATCGCCACCCAAGCTAAAGAGCATGTCGGTATGTGGCGGAAGGTCTTTTTTACCTGTAAAGAACCGGGGCTCTGTTTCTATATGCGTATGTGCCATCAGTCTTTCATAAAAATCTTTATAAAAAACCAGTTGCAGCTTTTGCTCCCTAAGTTTATTAATAATGCGCAACAATACAGGCAAGTCCTGTACGTCAAATGTCCTGTTATAAAGTGCTACAAGCATAAAAAATATCGTGGCACAGATGCATAAGGATGTATAATAAATTTAAAATTACTCCCTATTCACTGCCACTGTGTAAATATAATCCATTTTGCCCCAATTGATTATATGCCAGCTCCAGCCTTATCTTTATTTCATAAAATGTTATTATATCTACTCCTGCGCCTACCGAATAAAGTAAACGGTTACCCAGGTAGGCGTTCCCAGGCACTCCTGTTCTCACATAGGCAATGTCTGTGAATATTTTAGGATATATACGTAAGGGCAATGTAGTAAAGTATTTCACTGGTATTTCCTTCAGTTTAAAGTTGATGAGCTCCCTTTTCAGATCCAGCCGCAGCACACCATAATCGCTCCCGTTGATCACATAATACTCATAACCTCTTATGTAGTCCATCGCTGTGCCCAGTCCTCCTTCAAAAGCATAGGGTTGGTTTTCTGGTACCATCAATCTGCCCCTGAAAATAACAGACGTATACCATTTGCGCAAAGGGTTACGAAAGTACCCTACTTCAACGTTCAGGTAATTTTGAAATTTAAAGCCTTCTATTCCCACCCGCGATAGTGCATAGGCCACTACCTTTTCTCCTACTAATGGATAGTTCCAGTTATCTACATGGTTATATTCAAAACGGTACAGCAATTCTAAAAGTTTCAACCGTTTGCTCCCGTTCAGGTAATAGTCATGGTTTAGTTTCGGCACCGTATCGCTTACAGAATAGTCTTTGTAACTCAATTGCAGTATATGCCGCGTGGCATAGCCCGGCCTGTATATATAACTGATTGCTCCTTCAAATTGGGTAAGCATATAGGGTCCTGTATAGTTACCTACATACTGTAGTTTGTTTGAGTCTGTGGCAAAAAATATCTGGTGGTTGCGGGAGTAAGATAATGATATACCCAAACCATTCTTTTGGGCCTTATCCACATATGGTTTAGTATAGCTGATGGCTAGCTTTTGGGTATAGCCTGCCTGCACTGTGGCTGATAATACATCAAGGTTGCCGCTTATATTTTTGTCCACACCTGTAAGGCCCAGGTTAATGCGGTTCAGGTTGTGGTTCTGTTCAGACCACCACACATTAAAGTTTCGGTCTGCTAGCTGGAAGGTTACCTGCGGAAAAACATAGAACCTCTCTTTTACATATATATACCAGTCCATTTCATCTGCATCAACACGTACTACCTTTATTTCCACCTCATTAAAAATGGTCAGGTTCGTAAGCCGCAGTTTACTTTCTTCCACAAAATAATTAAGCGAATCTGTCGATATCACATCCCCCTCCTCTACACTTAGCTCTCGTAGCAGCACTTTCCTGCGCGATACTTCGTTGCCAGATAGTTCTATTTTTCGTACGGTCAGTTGCACGGGTTTCTTCGGTACTGTAAAAAAATCCAGGGTATCCGGGTAGTGGGAAATGCTTTTAGGAGCCTGCCCGTGCACACCCTGTACAATACAGAAAGCAAAAAAAAATAAGCAGGAGGTGCTTCATCTATCGGCGCAAAGATACTACAGCAGAATTTTTATGGAACTCGCTATTCTTAAAATAACATATACAAAAACCATACTACCCTTTAGCAGAGCACCTTTGGCAGCTTAAATTACAACAAATATTATCCCAAAACTTCCGTAATTTTAGTATTATCATTCCCCTGCCATGAAATACATATGTTCCATTCTTATTTTAGCTATGCTTGGCATAGCGGCATGTACACACAAATCAAATGAGGTTATAACTAACGATGGCAATTTCCCAGCTCCTATAGCTGCCATAATGATCACCAAATGTGCCATAGCAGGGTGCCACAACCAGGCCAGTTACGGCAATGCTGATAGCCTTTTGCTCGACAGCTGGGAGCATCTGTTCAACGGCAGCTCCAGCGGTGCAGAAGTAGTAGCCTACAATGCCCAGTATAGCCCGCTTATGTATTTTGTAAATACTGATAGTACACTAGGCACCGTAGTAGCGCCTACAATGCCTTATAGCACAGCAAACAGGCCGCTTCCGGCTTTGAGTAAAGAAGAGTACATGACGCTTTATAACTGGATACAGAATGGTGCACCAGATAAGAATGGCAATATCCCGTTTGCTTCAAACCCCGAGACCCGTCAAAAAACTTACCTCACACAGCAGGGTTGCGATTTGCTCGCGGTTATAGACGCACAGGCACACGTTGTAATGCGGTACATACCTATCGGTATGACCAATGCTATAGAAAGTCCCCATTGCGTGCGCGTGTCAGACGATGGTATGTATGCTTATGTAAGCTTCCTGGCCGGACAGTACGTACAGAAGATCGATACTAAAACCGATCAGGTAATAAGCAGCGCCCCATTAGCCGGCATAGCGGCCAATGGTTCATGGAACATTGTTCATGTTTCTCCCGGCGATACCGAATTGCTCACTAGCGACTGGGTGGCAAACGGCCTGCTGGTTGCTATCAATGCCAATACCATGCGTGTAGATTCACAAAGAACATGGAACGCCTCCAGCAACGGTATCGTATGGCCTCACGGCATTGAAACCAACGCTACGTTCGATACGTTTTTTGTAACATCACAATACAGCAACTTTGTTTATAAACTGGTACCAAATGGCTTTTGGCTCTTTAAAGTCAGCCTCGATGGCAATAAGCCATCAACATATACAGACAGCAATAATACTAATCCCAACCCCCACGAAATATTAATGACACCCGATTATTCAAAATACTTTGTCACCTGCCAGGGTACCAATAATGTTGCGGTTATAGATGCACATACAGATAAGATATTAGCAACTATCCCTGTTGGCGTTTTCCCCCAAGAGCTGGCTATGTCGCGCACCAAACCATACATGTTTGTTACCTGTATGGAAGATGCTGCCTCAGCTGCATACTACCCGCATTCCCATGGGTCAGTCTATGTCATCAACTACAATACCTTTCAAATTGTGAAAGTGCTGTATGGCGATTTCTACCAGCCCCATGGTATCAGTGTCGATGATCAAAATGGCACCATACTTATTGCCAGTACCAATGCTAACCCCAATGGGCCTGCGCCGCACCACGTCACCTCTTGTGGTGGCCGCGATGGTTGGTACACTTACTTCGATCTAAATACCCTCACACCACTCAACAACCGCCGTTACGAGGTCACCGTAATGCCGTATTCTGCCGCCACACGTTTTAAATAACCGGTTGTGTTTCTATACACTTAGTCTCTATCTTTGAGACTATGCTCACAGTTTCACTACACGGCATCATATTAAATGCACCCCATGGCCTCTACCCTGAAGAGCAGGTACTTGGCAACGATTTTGAGATAGATGTTGACATTTGGTTACCCATAGACCAGGACAAACCATGGCCTTTTGTCGATTATACCCTTATACGCAGCACCGTAGCCACTGTGTTTAACCAACCGGGCCAGTTGCTCGAAACATTTGTGCAGCATATACACACAGCCCTGAAACAATATGTCCCCTATTCCGAAAAAATAAAAGTAGCCGTAAGAAAGTTAAACCCACCAATGGAAGGGCAGGTAAAATATGCACAAGTCTGTTATGAAGGATAATAGAATATGATCCATAAAGTATTATATTTACTTATATCACCGCCAGCTATGAAGTTAAAAATATTACTTATCCTACTCTGTCTATCCATTGCTTTCTCTGCCTGTGTGCATAAAACAGATACGCTTACAAACGACGGGAATTTCCCTCCTCAGATAGCAACAATAATGATAACTAAGTGCGCCACAGCGGGCTGTCACAACCAAGCCAGCTATGGCAATGCAGATAGCCTGCTGCTCGATAGTTGGGAACATTTGTTCAATGGCAGCTCGAGTGGTGCTGAGGCCATAGCCTATAGTGCACAATTCAGTCCGCTTTTATACTTTGTAAATACAGATCCTTCACTGGGAACAGTAGCAGTACCAACAATGCCTTATAGCACTGCTAATAGGCCTATGGCAGCGCTCAGCAAAACAGAGTACATGGCGCTCTATAATTGGATACAAAGCGGCGCGCCAGACAAATATGGTAACATTCCATTCGCTACCAATGCCGATACCCGACAGAAAACATACGTCACTCAGCAAGGTTGCGACTTGCTGGCTGTAATAGATGCTGAAAAAAATGTAGTGATGCGGTACATACCTATTGGGGTAGATCCTTCCAATATAGAAAGCCCGCACGATGTAAAAGTCTCACCAGATGGAAATTTTGCTTATGTCTGCTTTTACCAGGGAAAGTATTTGCAGAAGATAAATACAAAAACCGACCAGGTTGTAGGCAGTGCATACTTGGGCAATCTTTCCACCGTTAAATGGAGCGTCGTAAACATATCACCTGATGGTTCGCAAATACTCACAACCGATTGTGATGGATCTGGTATTTTAGCTGCTATTGATGCAAATACTATGACAATGGAACCCTCCAAACTCTGGAATGCATCAAGTGAAGGCCTCATTTATCCTCACGGTATCGCCACCAACGCCACCTTTGATACGTTTTTTGTTGCTGCACAATATAGCAACTGCGTTTACAAACTTATTCCAAATGGTTTTGGTTTTAGGTCTATCAGCCTCGATGGCAACAAGTGTTCTTCTTATACAGATAGTTTAAACAATAAACCCAACCCGCATCAGCTCCTTATGGTACCAGATTATTCAAAATACTTTGCAACCTGCCAGGGCAATAATACTGTTGTTGTAATGGATGCGCATACAGACAGTATATTGGCAACAATACCTGTAGGTATCAAACCACAGGAAATGGCCTTGTCTAGGTCAAAGCCTTATATTTTTGTAACCTGCACAGAAGATGGAAGCACCAATCCACATGCACACGGGTCTGTTTATGTAATCAACTACAATACCTTACAAATTGTAGCCAAACTCTATGGCGATTTCTATCAGCCGCATGGCATTAGCGTAGATGATCGCGATGGCACGGTAACAATAATAAGCGAAAACATAAACCCAGATGGTCCTGCCCCGCATCACGTAACATCATGTGGCGGCCGAGACGGTTGGTACACAGTATATAACCTCAACACACTAACACCTTTAAACAACCGTCGCTACGAAGTCACTCGTGACCCATATACTGCTGACACTCGCTTCAAATAAGCGTTACACAAACAGTCTGCTGTAATTATCAATTGTTTTATACTACCGTAAAATACAATAGCCTCCACTGAAAGCAAGGGCTATTGTATAATATTCAAAAGTTGTGCTTCGTTAAGCGCTTAATCTTTCTAGCTATTCACCAGGTTACCAAGGGCATTATCATACGCCTCTTTCCAATCACTTATATAGCCCCATGCTACATCGTCTATATGTATTTCACCGGTTGCATTCACATGCCCTATCTTGGTATGCGGTATGTTCTTTAGTTCAGCTTCAAACAACTGCTGTATAAAAGGATTGATACTCACAACCACACGACTCTGTCCTTCGCCAAACAACCATGCATCTATACGTATAGATGGATCTGTTGCTACACTAAAGCCTAAACCATTAGTCATAGCGCTCTCCAGCAAGCATGCAAACAATCCCCCTTCCGATACATCGTGTACCGAGCTCACCAGCTTTTGGCCTATCAGCTTTTGTATTATCTGCTGTAGCTTGTACTCCTCTTCCAGCTCAAAATGTGGTGCAGGGCTCAGGCTCACACCCTGTATATGGTGCAGGTATTCAGAGCAGTTAATATCGTTGCGGCTCGTGCCTATTACATATACAAGATCCCCTGCCTTTTTAAAGTTCAGGGTCATTTTCTGGTCCAGCGATTCTAATACGCCTACCATACCTATTGTTGGGGTTGGGTACACTGGCCCATCCTCACTTTGGTTATAAAAGCTCACGTTACCACCGGTTACTGGAGTATTGAATTTTTCACATGCAGCGCCCATACCCTTTATAGCATGTACAAACTGGTAATATACTTCAGGGTTATAGGGGTTACCAAAGTTCAGGCAGTTGGTCACACCTACTGGCAGTCCGCCACTGCATACTATGTTACGTGCAGCCTCGCTCACAGCTATCATAGTACCCTTATAAGGATCTGCATACACATACCTGCTATTGCAATCCGTTGTTACAGCAAGAGCTTTCGGAGTACCATGCACACGCACTATTGCTGCGTCACTTGGCGCATTAGTATGTGTATTACCGGTACCCACCATGCTGTCATATTGTTCATATATCCACTTCTTGCTGGCAATATTGGGTAATTGCACCAATTGGTAAGCTATATCGCGCAGGTCAGCAGGTACAGGTATAGAGTTGATGTCAAACTTAGCAATTTCTGCCAGGTACTTAGGTGTAGTATATTCTCTTTCATATACAGGTGCGCCACCGCCCAGTACCATGCTTTCGGCAGGCACATCAGCAACCAGTTCACCATTCATGTAGTACTTCAGGTTTTTATCAGTGGTCACTTCACCTATCTGTACACAGTGTATGTCCCACTTGTCAAATATGTGTTGTATTTCAGCTTCATGCCCTTTCTTCACTACTATCAGCATACGCTCCTGGCTTTCACTCAGCAGCATTTCCCATGGTTTCATATTAGCCTGGCGTGTAGGCACCTTGTCCAGGTGTATGATCATACCATGCTCGCCCTTGGCGCTCATTTCGCTGGTGCTGCAGGTTATTCCCGCTGCACCCATATCCTGCATACCTATTACGGCGCTGGTCTGCAAAACTTCCAGGCACGCTTCCAGTAGTTTCTTTTCTTCAAACGGATCGCCTACCTGCACTGCCGGCAGTTTTTCCGCACTGTTCTCACTAATGTCAGCCGATGCAAACGATGCACCGCCTATACCATCCTTACCTGTAGATGCGCCTACTATAAACACCGGGTTGCCTGCACCGTACGATGTTGCTGAAGCTGTTTGCCCCACGCGTACCACACCTACACTCATGGCATTCACCAATGGGTTGGTTTGGTAGCAGCTTTCAAAGTATGCTTCACCTGCCACAGTTGGTACGCCAAAGCAGTTACCGTAGTGGCCTATGCCTTTCACCACACCTTTCAGCAGGTGTTTTGTTTTTGCATTGTCCATCTCGCCAAGGCGCAGCGAGTTTAGTGATGCTATTGGGCGTGCACCCATTGTAAATATATCCCTGTGTATGCCACCTACACCCGTAGCCGCCCCCTGGAAGGGTTCAATGGCAGATGGGTGGTTGTGCGATTCTATCTTAAATACGCATGCCCAGCCATCACCTATATCTACCAGGCCGGCATTTTCTTCACCTGCCTTCACTAATAGTCTATCTCCGTCACGTGGCAGTGTCTTCAGCCATTTTATAGAATTCTTGTAGCTACAATGCTCGCTCCACATTACCGAGTACATAGCTGTTTCAGTAAAGTTGGGCGTACGGCCCAGCACTTCCTTTAGTTTTTCAAATTCATCTTCCCGAAGCCCTAATTTTACTGCCTGTTCTAATGTTGCCTGCATTGTGTATAATTGGTTATGGGTGTCACGGTCTTACCCGTCCCCTGTATTTTTAAAGTGCAAAAATATTAAAAGTGGATTTGTTTTCAGGATATTTATAAAACCCACAACATATTAAACAAAAAACACACGGCAACCAGGCATTATTTTACACAAAAAGGCCATTCCTCTCGGAAACAGCCTTCTGTATATATTTTAAATTAAATTCTACTTCCCTTCATAGATCACAAATTCCACCCTGCGGTTGGCGCGTCTTCCTTCGGGGGTGCTGTTGGTCATTACCGGGTTTGCAGCGCCCATACCATTAGTTATTATCCGGGTATTTCCAACGCCATCGGTCTCCAGGGTATTTTTTGCATTTTCAGCTCTTCTTTTCGATAATGACAGGTTCACCTCATCAGTTCCTGTATTGTCCGTATATCCGTTTACTATAACATGCACCAGGCAATAGTCCCTCAAAGTATTGGCAAATTGCTCCATAGACGGCAATGCTTGGGCTTTCACCTGGTCTTTATCAAAGTCAAACATCACCAATTCAGGATATACTACTCTTACTGTGTCACCGGTCTTGCTCACGTCTGCATCTTTTATATGCCTTTTCAGGTCCCTGTGCAGAGTACTCATATATCTTCTATTGGTCACTTTTTTAGAAGTATGGCAAGCGGTCATCGATGTCAGCATCGTAACGGCCATAATTAAAACGGTTAAAAACTTTGTGGTTCGCATATGTATTAGTGTTTAGTTCTAATAGGTTACCAAATAAAACCGTGCCTGCTGGTTTATCCCAACAAAAAATGCCACTCACAAGGTTATTGCGAGTGGCAAAGCATTTAAATGCAAATACTTAAGCCGGTATCTGTGGCGTATATTTATAAGCCTTTATAAAGGCTACATTGCGCCTTTCTGTAGGCGATAATTTACCGCTAACATCATCAGCGTTGCCCTTGTACCAGCCTTGATGATTAAAATGATTTTGCAGGTCGCTGTCAGTAAACCGCATACCATGGCGCGCATATATTTCATTCAGTATCACTTTCAGTCCCCATTCGCTCAGAAACTTAAGGTCCTTTTCAGTCAGCACCCTTGCACTCCCTTCAGGAAATTCACCCGGATACTTTGCCCGCAGGTCAGCAGGAACGGTATGCACTCTTTTTATCTTATAAAAAGTCTTGCCTGTGCTATTGCCGTTTTCGGTACTACTACCTGCCGACGATTCAGTTGTGGTAGTCATAGCAGTACTTCCTGCCGTAGCACTTTTCAGGCTATCCAGCAGGCCATTTATGCGCGAGTCCCGGCTTGCTATTTCCCGCTGTAGGCTATCCGTAGTGGTAGCACAGTTATTCCCGCCCATATCGTTCTTGCACGATGCAAACAATATTGCGGTAACAGATAAAATGAGAAGTGGTTTGATCATGATTAAGTGATTTTAATTGTTATAAAACATCAATATAAAAACCATCATAAAAAAACTGTGCCCCGCACATTACACAATAAAAAAGCGGATGGCTGCTCAGCCATCCGCAATATTCTTTTTTTACCCTTTCACACCGGCTGCCACAAGCGCATCCTTTACAAACGATCCCAATTCTTTTACATACGCTGGCGAGAAATCAAACTTAATACCTGCAGTCGCATACAGCTCTTTCAGTGTTTTAGTATAGCCAAGGCTTAGGGCTTTCATATAGTTATCCAGCGCTTGCTCTTTGTTTTGGCGATATTGACGCCACATAGCTATTGCACCTAGTTGTGCTATACCATATTCTATATAGTAGAATGGCACTTCAAACAAGTGCAGTTGTTTCTGCCAGAAGTTGGTACGGTACTCTTCAAATCCACTCCAGTCTGTAATACCGGTAGAGAATTCATTCAGTATAGCCAGCCATTGCGTTTCACGTTCCTCGTTGGTATGACCCGGATGGGTATATAACCAATGTTGAAACTTATCTATAGTAGCTATCCATGGCAATACAGATATCACACGCTCCAGTTCTTCAAGCTGTGCACGTTTCAGTTCAGTTTCGTTAAAGAACACATCCCAATGCTCCATGCTAAACAGTTCCATACTCATACTGGCCAGCTCTGCTATCTCCATAGGGTATTCTTTAAAAGCACTTAGCTTCAGCGGGTGCGACAAGAATGAGTGTACTGCGTGGCCACCCTCATGCATCATCGTGATCACATCACCAATCGTACCGGCTGCATTCATAAATATAAAGGGTACACCTGTTTCTGCAAGTGGGCAGTTATAGCCACCGGGGGCCTTTCCTTTACGGCTCTCAAGATCCAGGCGCTTCATGTCCGTCATGGTATCCAGGCACTTGCTAAAGTATGGGCGTAATCTGCTAAACACCTCTGCTGCTTTGTCAGAAAGTTCCTTCCCTGTTTCAAATGGGTGCAGTGGCTGGGTACCTACCGGTTCAGCATCACTATCCCATGGCCGCATTCCGTCCAGTCCCAGGCGTTGCTGCCTGTGCTTTATCAGCATTGTTTGCAATGGCATTATATGCTCACGCACTGCGGCGTGAAATGCGTAGCAGTCTTCAGGGGTATAGTCAAACCGCCCCAGTTCCTTAAACTTGTAATCCCTATAGTTCTCAAAGCCAGCGTTCACTGCTATCTGTTGTCTTATGGTCAGCAGCTTATTAAATAGTTCATTCAGTTGATCTTTATCCTGCATGCGCCTCGTAGCTACTGCTCTGAATGTTTTTTCACGCAGTTCGCGGTCAGGATTTTGCAAAAATTTTG
>Ga0206982_1039_pt2 | contig 48865 bp, 39 predicted proteins | sample Alteio_BWMinCont_18_FD_153493 | JGI IMG/M metagenome (GOLD analysis project Ga0206982, IMG submission 153493) | Enriched cells from forest soil in Barre Woods Harvard Forest LTER site, Petersham, Massachusetts, United States -... | ecosystem: Environmental > Terrestrial > Soil > Temperate forest >... | reverse complement strand
CAACTGGCACAGATATATGATGAGTACTGGGAGCGGCGTATGCAGCTGTTTCCGCTGGAAGCTACCGCAAGTGGGGACAACAGGTACAACGACCGTATGACCATAACCATTGGCCAGGATTTTATAGACAGCGCCAAACGTTTTTACGCAGGATACCTGGGGAGAGTACGGGCCATAGACACCATGGGACTTAGCGAAAACGATATGATCAGCTACCGACTGTTTGTATATGAAATGCAGATGGACCTGGAAGGTTATAAATACCCTGTGCAAAATATGCCTATTAACCAGTTTTGGTCACCTACGCTGGACTTGCCGTTGCTGGGCAGCGGAAAAGGCAACCAACCCTTTAAAACTGTAAAAGACTATAATAATTTTCTGAAGCGGCTGGCTGTGTTCCCTGCATGGACAGATACTGCTATTGCCAATATGCGTAAGGGTATGCAGACGGGGTGGGTACTGCCGCGTACACTTGTGGTGAAAATACTACCACAGCTAAAGGCTATGGTGGTGAAAAATGATACCGAGAGCATATTTTATGCGCCTGTAAAGGCTATACCGGACAGTTTTGGCACTGCAAAAAAACAACAACTGACTACGGCATACACAAGGGCTATAGACAGTATAGTAATACCCAATTATAAAAAGCTGTACGACTTTATGGAGCAGGAGTACTTACCAAAGTCGAGGAGCACAAGCGGTATGAGTGCATTGCCGGGTGGAGCTGAGTACTACAAATATTGCATCAAGTATTGGACAACAACTAGTCTGAGTGCTGATAGCATTTACCACATTGGACTGAATGAAGTAGCGAGGCTGGAAGGAGAAATGAACAAGGTGAAAGAGCAGGTGGGTTTTAAAGGCGATATGAAGGCGTTTTTTGAATATCTGAATAAGGACAAGCAATTTTTTCCTTTTGCTACAGCGCAAGACGTGATAGACAGCTTCTGGCATATAAAGGCCCAGGAAGAACCACAACTGAAAAAACTGTTTAGCCATGTGCCCAAGTCGCCATTCACTATACGGCAAACTGAGGCATTCAGAGCGGCATCTGCCAGTGCAGAATATAACCAGCCATCGGAAGACGGGACAAGACCGGGGATATTTTACGTGCCTGTGCTGGATGCTAAAAAATTTAATGCCGTAGGTATGGTGACCTTGTTTTTGCATGAGGCTATACCGGGGCATCACTACCAAATATCTATACAGCAAGAAAATAAAGACCTGCCTAAGTTTCGCCGGTTTTTGTGGTATGGGGCTTATGGTGAAGGCTGGGCGCTGTACGCTGAAACACTGGGCAAGGAAATGGGAATGTATGATAATCCGTACCAGTATTTTGGCCACCTGAGTGATGCTATACACCGCGCTATAAGACTGGTGGTAGATGTGAGCATACATGATAAGGGAATGACAAGGGAAGACGCTATTACGTATATGGTGACCCATGAGCGCATAACGGTACCAGAAGCTGCAGCTGAAATAGAAAGATATATGGCTATACCGGGGCAGGCATTATCCTATAAAATAGGGCAGATGACCATAAGTGCAGAGCGTAAAAAATATGAAACACAATTGCAGGGTAAGTTTAATATTGCTGATTTTCATAACCAGGTACTGAAAGACGGTTGCCTGCCACTGGATGTGTTGAAAGAGAAATTAGCGGTGTGGGGTAATAAGTAATGAGCTTTTTACTAGAAAGGCAAAGATAGCAAGTTGAAAGAGAGACGAAAGGTAACAGGTAGTTTATAATAACGTTTTACTTTTGACTTTCAACTAAATAAGCAGGTTAAAACCAAATTAAATGATCCCTTTTCAAATAGCAGGGCGTACATATGTGGATGGGCTGATAAGCAAACGGTTGGGTGAAACCAAGCTTGGTGAGCACGTACAAACTGTACATGAATATAACTGGGAGGAAGAATTATATAACAGTAATGCCAGGTTTGTACTACTGGGCATACCTGAAGATATAGGAGTACGGGCCAATTACGGCAGGGGCGGGACATATACCATGTGGGAACCCGCTTTGCGCGCTATTTTGAATGTACAGGATACGAAAAAATTGCAAGGAAAAGATTTGCTGGTGCTTGGTGCTTTTGACTTTAGGGAACTAATGGATGAAACCAACAATGCTGATGTAAACACCCTGAGGCAAGTTGTGGTGCATATAGATGAAGCAGTATCGGTCATGATACAGAAAATAGTGACTGCCGGGAAGGTGCCTATAGTAGTTGGTGGCGGACATAACAATGCTTATCCGCTGCTGCAAGCTGTAAGTACTGTGAAGGGACAAAAGATTAACTGCATTAATCTGGATGCACACAGTGACTACCGTATGATGGAAGGCAGGCACAGTGGCAATGGATTTCACTATGCAAAAAGAAAGGGTTACTTACATAAATATGCCATTGTGGGGCTACATGAAAACTACAATAGCCAGTATATTATGGATGCGCTGGAAGCGGATCACGATATTTACTACAGCACCTATGAGGGGATTTTCCTGAGGGAGGAACAAACGTTCCTGCAAAGTGTAAGGGATGCACTGAAGCATACTGGCCGAACAGCAAGAGGTATAGAGCTTGATCTTGACTGTATAGAGCGGGTACTGAGCAGTGCAGCTACGCCCTGCGGCCTTACCACACTACAAGCACGGCAGTATATAACACAATGTGCCATGGCCGGAAATGCTGCTTACCTGCACCTACCAGAAGGAGCTGCGAAAATTGGGGCTGTAGAAGACTTGTATAATGCGAAACTGATAGCCTACCTGGTTACTGATTTTATAAGAGGTTATCAAACCGTTGTTTAATTACAGGCCTTTAAAGCAATCACAAAAGTTGGGATATATTGATTTATTGGCACAGAGTTTTAATAGTTTTGTTTAAAATATCATGGCAATGATAAACGACAATGAATTACCACAAATAGTTGAGCAGGAAATACCTGAACTGTCTGGTAAGATTTTTGACAATGAGAACTGTAGTATTGTACATAGTACTGTAAATGCACTGCGAGATCATGCACATGGTAAAATGGAAGAAGAAAACTTTGGCGCTGTAAAACAGTGTATGGCAGTTGCGGAAAAGCTATATAAAAAAGGTAACCCAGCTGTAAAAAATGCAATTGAAAATATATATGTCTATTCTTTTTCCAGCATGCTTTTTCATGATATAGAGAAAAGAAAAATGCTGCTAAGCTTAATTCCCTTATCTCTATATACTATCTACATACATCAAATGTTGCACAGCCATATATAGGCGTTGGGTGTGAAAAGAGACGATAGAGGATGTCTGCATCACAACCGTTACGTTGAATTGATGACTCTATTTAAGTACCTGAATGTTAAAAACTAACCTTTACTGAAAAAAGTAAATAGTACCCAGCTTCTTATGCCAATAAAAACAGGAATAAATAAGATTATGGCTATAAGGGCCAGGAAGCTGAAACTGGTGAGGTAGTTGCCAAACATAGGGATGATGAGTATAAATATTGATATTAACCAAAGCATACGGGAAACGGGCCTTATATAGTTACGATCATCTTCATCTTCTTCCATTATTTTGGTGATGCCGTTGATCATCAGTAATATGGTTGCCAATGAAATGCAAAACATCCATTGCGTTGCTGATGAAATCCCTGAAGCCAGGCTTGTTATGCAAACTCTAAGGCAGGCCCCTAATACGCTAAGGCCAGCTAATAGCGGGAAATGCAAAAAAACAAGCCATTGATAATAAGCATATCCTTTTTTAGTTTGCTGCTCGCTGGTCATATCAAAATAAAGGCTCCAGAGTAGAAAGGCTATTAGTATCCCTAATATGAAAACTATCCACACATCCAGATGCCTGTTTTTCAATTCTGCAACTCCTCCTACTGTGCTTAAGATACTTTCTGTGAGTACAATAATTGTAAACTGACCAAAACGCTCAACAATCGTTGCAGATGCAGAAAATACCTGTCCCCTCTCTTTCAGTACAGTCACTACTGTTTGGGTTGCTATTAGCGGCGCTGTTAAATTCAAGATAAGAGTTGCTATCCATAGGATAATACTTGTTTGCTGATTTGTAAAGACAGAAATGATCAATAGTATAAAAGCAATGCTATAATTTATAGTGTAAAATTTATTGAAAACCCTGTGTGATGGATCATACAAGCCAACGCTCCACCAGAGGTATGTAATTAAAAACTGTATAATGGCAAACGTAATTGCAAACCCATACTGATTACCTTCAAAAACATCTGGGATGGTAATAGCAACTGCTGCTATTGCTAACATCTGCAAAAAAGTATATATCCTTGTGCGAATACTATCGCCGCCATGCAGGTCGTAATATTGACTGCCATTTACCCACGACCAAAATACCAAGCAGAATATTAGAAATGAATAACCCATTGTTTGCCAGGTGGGATGTGTAGCTATCTGATGAGTTAGCTGACTAATAGCTGCCACATAAACTAAATCATAAAACAACTCGAGCCAGCTTATTTTTCGCTCGTTTTTCCGATCATTAAAATTTTGGGGTTGTCCCCACCATAGCTTTGCAGGTTGTTTGCTCATGCATTTGGTGCATTGTTAAATACAGCACCTGCTAATTTAGTTTATATATTAAGATGGTAAGTAGGATTGGTAAAATATAATGCAAGTTTGCAAGTGCAAAATATTGCTATAATTTTCCATCATATTTTACGTTAAAAGATTATGGCCTGGTACTATGTGACCCTCCGTTTAAAACAGTTCTGGCGTTTCTTCAGTTTCAACAGTATTCACCCGTTAATAGGGATACTGTTGTCTGTTTTTTTCTTTGGGTTGTTCTCCTATATTGTTTTTGTAAAGGCCCCACATGCAGAATGGGTATATGCTGCAGTGGGTTTACTGGCGCTGCTGCAAATGCAAAATGTGGCCTCAAATCATTTTTTGAAAGAAAAGGCAGGAAACCAATATATACCGGCGAAGCTTGCAGAAAACTATCTTATTATTCTCCCTTTTCTTATTGCATTGGTCTGTTTTAAGGCGTACCTGCAAGCATTATTGCTGGGGCTTGTAGTTGCACCTTATTCTGTATTTAACATCAGCTTATCAAAACCACAAGCTATAACGTTGCGCTCGCCATATATTAAGTATGGATTTGAGTTCAACTATGGTTTCAGGGCTTTCTCGGGATTTTACCTGGTGTATGTGTTGTTGCTTGTTGTGGGCATTGTATCGGGCAATTATTACATTTATATATTGCCGTTTGTCATGATGCTGTTTTTTTTGTGCAGCTTTTTTGGTTATGTGGAAGACCCTTTTTATGTGTGGATATACAGGATGACACCTGGGCGATTTCTATTGGCCAAGGCCAGGATGGTAATCATTAATTATGCTATTACATTCTCTTTGTTTCTTGTTGCAGGGCTTATTGCTTACCACAGTCATTGTGTGCTTTTATTGAGCCTTACAGGAATGGGATTGCTGGCAGTGCTGGGTAGTATGTTATTGAAATACCATTTTTATCCTTCGGCATTGTCTATACAAATTGCACAAACGATCTTTTTCTTTTTGTGCCTGCTGTGTATAATTGTGCCAGTAGCATTGGTTTTTGTACTATCGTTTCTTCTATTTTCTTACTACAGGGCAAGAGCCAGGCTAAAAAACACACTGATATGATAACTATAAGGGAGCTGAACAAAAGTTATAATAAAAAACCTGTACTTAAGGATATAAACGCAAATTTTGAGGATGGTAAAGTGTATGGTATAGTAGGACTGAACGGTGCAGGTAAAACCACATTTTTTAACTGCCTGAGTGGCCTTACTGATTTTGAAGGAACGATAGCCCACGACACACTAAGCCCGTTGAAAAACCACCTGGGTTATGTACCTACAGAGCCTTATTTTTTCCCAAGGACAAAAGGTGTAGAATACTTGCATTTTATGCAACATGCCAAGGGGGCAGAGGCTATTACAGCTGCATTGCCAGCCATGTTTGAACTACCGCTGGATGAATACATAGATCACTACAGTACGGGCATGAAAAGGAAAATTGCGTTTACCGGAGCTATGGTGGGTGATGCCTCAATTTATATACTGGATGAGCCTTTTAATGGTGTAGATATAAAGAGCAACCTAGTACTGAAAAGGAAGATACTAGAGTTGAAAGAAAATCAAAAAACCATATTCATATCATCGCACATTGTTTCATCGTTAACGGAACTGTGCGATGAAGTACACCTGCTAAAGGATGGAAAATTTGTGCTGCGGTATATGCCGGAGCAATTTGACCAGATAGAAAATGATCTTATGGAGCTTTAACCGGGCCTAAGTTGTGGCGTTTCCACCGGATAGCATAGGTGAGGTAGAAATTGAAATCGAAAACGGCATTTTTATCGCCGCGTCCATAACCTGCTACATAAACAGGTGCCAGATCCTGAAATGCACTGGTATTGAGCAGGAATTTACCACGTACCAAGTAGCCTATAAAAAAGTGTTTTACCAGTTCCATACGCATGCCACCAGTCAACTCAAACCAGTAGCCGGTAAAGTTTTGGGCAGGCGTTGTTCCTTCTGCTGTATTACCCCAGATACTATCTACAACTTTATATGAAGCCTTGGTCCTGTTAATAAAGCCAACACCCAGACGTGCGCCAATAAACACGGCATCCCAATCATCAACAGATTGCCGGGTAAGTATGCAGCGGTTAATGCCGCCACGCACGAAACTATTGTTTGAATTATATTTCAGATTTACAGGCCCGGTATAGTTAACACTTGCATTCCCAAAGCCCCCCTCCACAACGCCATACAATTCTTTGTGCAGGTAGTAGTCGGCAGCAAACTCATAACCCTGACGATAGCCAATAAACGCATTTATGATAGGCTGTGTGGCATCTATACTGAAAGTAAGTTGATGGTTTGTTTTTTCTTTGGCAGGCACAACAGGCTTAGACGTATCGGCAGTTTGCCCCAAGGCGAAGCAGGAGATTAATAATGGAAATATATAAAATATGCATTTAAAAATGCGCATCGGGCTTTATTATTTTAATGAATCGCGTATGTATATCTGCAGGTGTTCCAAATTTACGTTATTTGTTACACCTGCATTTTCTATGATAATGGAATCTATTTTATGCAGGGTATCGGTATAATTCTGAATGACATTGTTTCTAAGGTTCGGGGTGCCCGGTATAGTAGTAAGGTTGTAGTAATAAGTATAGCCACAGGCATTGGAGAGGAATTGCAGTTTCCTGGTATAAAAGAATGTAATTGTATCGATTATCTCCCTGATAGAATCGCCACCCATCTGGCTCAGGTACCATTTACAAGAATCTTTATTGGGATCGAGAAACAGGGAGAACTGGGCTGTTGTACCAAAATAATAGGGTATGTTATTCTGAGCACCAATTGGTGTTAATTCGCCATTGGGCAATAGGGTATCGAAAGTGACCCTACGGGCAAGAGCAGAATCCCAGTGCGTGGAGAGCACGCTAAACCTTAACGATACCAGTATAGGCTCAACACAAGGTTGTTTTTGCTGGGTGCATGAACTTGCTACAACACAAACAATGAACAATAGTATGGGGATGTATTTCTTAATCATTTAAGGTGTTCATTATTTTATCTATCTCACTTATCACATTGTCTATCTGCCTGCGCATTTTCTCTTTCTCAGAGCCATCCAATACGGACTTGCCTATTTGATGTGCAAGCATATTATCTTCAAGCGACGTGAGTTTATGGTTTAGCGACTCTATAAATTTTAGTTGATCAGCAACGGTATTTTTCAGGCGTACATTTTCAGCCTCAACGGCTGTATATTTTTTTAACAGCGCATCAAGCCTATCCTTTAAGAGCTGTAATTCCTGCATTAGTCGCGTATTTGTGCGTTAAGTTTAGTCTTGTATGTTGTAACCAACTGTTGCATCATCTCCTCTATTTCGGTGTCTGTAAGCGTCCTATCCTGTAACTGGAAAGAGTAGTTGACAGCATATGATTTTTTATCAGCCCCTAATTTTTCGCTTTCAAACACATCAAAAAGGTTAATGCCTGTTAGTGCGCCTAGTTTCAATTGTTCGGTTTGTTTTACCACATCACCATAGCCAGTCGTTTTATCCAGGATAATAGCCAGATCGCGCTGCACGGCTGGGTATTTGGAAACTTCTTTATACTTGATCACCTTCTGGGCCATTGCTTTTGTCCACTCCTGCCACAGTATGCTTACAAAGTAAGTATCCTGTTTGATGTCAAATATATCAAGTCTTTTCTGGTCTATAGCCTGTGCTGTGCAAATGACGGTATTTTTATACTTCCATTGCAGTTCTGTGCTTTCCTGTGCATAAACAGGTTGTACACCATCGATTCCTGAACGTTGTAACAGGTCGGCTATTACGCCTTTCACATAGAATATATCGGCTGGCCTGGCTTTTTGATTCCATTGGGCTTGCTGGATGTTACCTGTTATCCAGATGCCTAATCTATCGTACTCAATATATTTACCATTTTCGTTCTGATATATGCGTCCAAATTCAAATAAACGAAGGTCTTTGTTTTTGCGATTGTAGTTATACTGTATTACTTCAAGACCACTTTCGAGCATGGTTGGCCGCATTACATCTAGATCAGCGCTTAGGCTGTTGAGCATCCGCACCAGCTTAGTATCACCAGGATAGTACTTGCTATTGATGATAGAATTGGTAACTATTTCCTGAAAGCCCAAACCATGCAATATATCTGCAACAGTTTCACGTTTGTCGCGATCGGTTGGTAAGGCCTTAATCAGGTCGATATTTAATTTTTGCGGAATAACAATATTGTCCAGCCCGTCAATACGCAATATTTCTTCTACAATATCAGCAGGTTGTTTTACATCTGTTTTGTTGGATGGAACGCTTAAGTAAAGCGTATCAGCTGTCTCTTCCTCAATACCAAATCCAAGCGCTGTAAGTATGTTCTTAACAGCTTCGGGGCTGTAATACTTGCCACTTAACTTTTGAATGTAGCTGTATGTGATCTTTACTTTTACCTGCTCAAGCGGCTGTGGATATACATCTGTTATGGAAGAAGATATGGTGCCGCCTGCTAAATCAGCTATCAGCGCTGCAGCTCTTTGAAGGGCCGGGATCACGTTATTTATATCCACGCCTTTTTCAAAGTGGGTAGCCGCATCTGTACGTAAACCATGATGCATAGATGTACGCCTTATATAGACAGGCGTGAAATACGCACTTTCAAGGAAAATGGAAGTGGTTTGAGGCGTAACGCCGCTATGCAGGCCACCGAAAACACCAGCAATAGCCACGGGGCCAGAGCCGTCCATTATCATCAGATCTGCAGAACGAAGCTTGCGTTCTTTATCATCGAGCGTGGTGAACAAGGTATCTGCAGCTACAAAGCCAATATTGATGGCGCTTCCGTTTATCTTTTCTTCGTCGAAAGCATGTAGAGGCTGACCATACTCGTGCAGCACATAATTCGTAATATCAACAATGTTGTTTATGGAACGAACCTCTATAGTTTTTAAACGTTGTTGTAGCCATTCGGGAGATGGACCTACTTTAACGCCTGTGATACTGATACCAGTGTAGCGTGGGCAGGCTTCAGCAGCCTGTATGGTTACAGTCACCCTGGATGGAGTAGCCGGAGATGACAATAGAGCAGCAGGCAGCTTTACCTCATGATCTGTTCCTGTATGGTGTGTGAGGTAAGCGCATACATCGCGGGCGACACCTATATGGCTCATAGCATCGGAACGGTTTGGGGTAAGCCCTATGTGTATAGCGTGGTCGGTTTCTGGCAGCTTAAAGTAATCTTTTGCCAGCAGGCCAACTTGGGTATCGGCAGGCAGTATCATAATACCAGCATGGCTTTCACCAAGACCTATTTCGTCTTCGGCGCAGATCATCCCTTCGCTTTCCTCACCACGTATTTTGGCTTTTTTTATCAGGAACGGCTCACCGTTAGTGGGGTGTACCATTGCGCCAACGGGAGCTACAATCACCTTTTGGCCGGCAGCAGCATTTGGCGCCCCGCATACAATATGCAAAGGTTCAGCGCCGCCAATATTTACAGTAGTTATTTTTAATTTATCTGCATTAGGATGTTTTTCACAAGTGAGTATTTCACCAGTCAATAGGCCTTCCAGTCCGCCCTTTACAGCTTCAATATTTTCCACAGCTTCTACCTCAAGTCCTATTGAGGTAAGTATTTTGCTCAGTTCATTTACAGGTAATGGTTGCGGCAAATAATCGAGCAGCCATTTATAAGAGATGATCATTTATTAAACACGAATTTGCAGTAAAGATAGCTTAGGAACGATGAAAAAATAAATTGTGCATTGAAAGCATATAACAAAGACAAATTTTTTGATTTTTTGCAGCCATTTCCTCTTTTAAGTATAGCAAATTAGCTGATGATATAGCAAGAATGGTTCAACCATATTTATTCACACCTTGTTGTGTATTTCCTGTGGATTAGTGTTGGTATAGCCTTAACTTTGTTAGTAAACCTGATGATGACTGGAAATTAAGGGAATAAGTGTGTGGATAAGATGTGAATCAGATGTTTTAATTTAAATACGCAGAAAATTTTTCTGCTTTAGTTATTCGATATACATTCGTCCTCCACTACAATTTTTGAGGTTTTCAGCACAGGGTTTTGGCAAGTGAGCAGGCGCATCGGTATTAAGAACACCGGTAATGGAGTTGTCACCCTTATTGGGAGCGGTTTTAGTTGTAATTGTAGTGATAGTGAGCTAAAAACACAGTATTTAAGAATTTCATATAATGTCAGTAAACATTAAAAAAGACTTTGGTGGATCACGGGTGCGTAAGCCGGACCTTTCAACTTTAGTGTATGGTAAAGTACCCCCGCAGGCACCAGAAATGGAAGAAGCGGTACTGGGTGCTGTGATGCTTGAAAAAGATAAGCTTGCAGAGGTACTTGAGATCATACAAAGTGAGGATTGTTTTTACGTAGATGCGAACCAAAAGATATACGCGGCTATACGCAGGCTGTTTGATAAAGGGCAGCCGGTGGACCTGCTGACTGTGACCGATGAACTGAGAAAAAGCGGAGACCTGGAGATAGTTGGCGGAGCATACTATATAACCCGTCTTACCATGAGTGTACTGTCGAGCGCGCACGTTGAGGCGCACGCCAGGATCATTATGGAGAAATTCATACAGCGGGAACTGATACGCATATCGGGCGCAGTGATCAGTGATGCATATGAAGACAGTACAGATGTGTTTGACCTGCTGGACAAGGCAGAATCGAACCTGTACGAGATCACGGACAAGCACTTGCGTAAAAATTTTAAAAGCCTGAAAGAAGTACTGGTAAGGACCGTACATGAAATAGAGGAAGCCAAAAATAAAAAAGATGACATGACCGGTGTGCCTACCGGGTTTACAGGGTTAGACAAACTAACCTCTGGATGGCAAAAGACCGATCTTATTATACTTGCAGCAAGGCCGGCGGTGGGTAAGACCGCGTTTTGTCTTAACCTAGCCATGAATGCCGCAATGCAATCGCCTAAGCCCTTTCCGGTAGCGTTCTTCTCGCTTGAAATGGGAGCAACGCAGCTTGTAAAAAGGATGCTTGCAGCGGTGACAGAGGTGAACATGGATGCAATAACCAAGGGACGTATGCAAGAACACGAGTTTGTGCAGATGACCCAGCGTATGAACAAACTGGCAGCGGCACCTATATTTTTGGATGACCAGGCAGCCTTGAACATATTTGAGTTGAGGGCAAAGTCGAGAAGGTTGAAGCAGAAGCATGATATACAACTGATAATAATAGATTACCTGCAGCTGATGCAGGCCAGTATTGATAAGGGAGGGAACAGAGAGCAAGAAATATCAAAAATATCCCGCGATCTGAAAGCGTTAGCAAAGGAACTAGAAGTGCCAATCATAGCACTTTCGCAGTTGAACCGTTCGGTGGAAACACGTAAAGAATCGAAAGTGCCACAGTTGAGTGACCTGAGGGAATCGGGAGCGATAGAGCAGGATGCGGATATGGTTATGTTCCTGTACCGCCCGGAATATTACGGCATAAATAACGATGCTATGGGTAATACCATAGAAGGGGAGACCCATATACACGTAGCCAAGCACCGTAATGGTAGCACAGATACAGTAAAGGTTCGCTTCATAAAAGAATTTCAGAAATTTACCGATCTACCTGACGATGGTTTTGGTGATGATGGTGGCGGTGGTGGATTCACTCCGTTTAAGGAAGGGCCAAACCCGCAGGCTGGCATACGCAGGGATCCGAGCGAATTTGGAGGATCAAAACTCTTTATACCGAACGGTTTTCAAACCATGCCGTCTAAGGCTAATAACGTGAACTGGGACGATGAAGATGGGCTTAGCCTGCGACAACCCTTCAGGAAATCAAACCCGGATGACGATGACCAGGCACCTTTTTAGAGTGGTTGTAGCTTAAAATTTTCAATAAAAAAGGACGATTGTATGTAAGTGGAGGCTTATAACAATCGCCCTTTTTACGGATTGTATGTGAATATTAATAAAGCATTATAATATTATTAAGAAAGAGTATCGTCATTAATGCGCAGTTGTTTTATTTTTGCATCCATTTTAAAACAAGCACATGGCACGTATATATCTTGATAATGCAGCAACCACCTCTTTAGACCCGGAAGTTCTTGACGCTATGATGCCTTTTTTGACTGAAAAATTTGGCAATCCATCTTCTATATACTCTTATGGAAGGGAAACCAAGCTGGCCATAGAAAATGCGCGCAAAAGCGTAGCCAAAATACTGGGTGCAAACCCAGGAGAGATCTTCTTCACATCGGGGGGGACGGAAAGCAGCAATACTGCTATACATGCAGCCGTAAACGACCTGGGATGCAAGCACATTATTACTTCTCCAGTAGAGCATCATGCTACGCTGCATACAGTGGAGCATATGGCCCACTTCAGCAAAGTGAAGCTCAGTTTTGTGAATATGCTGCCTACAGGGCATATAGATATAGCCCACCTGGAAGAACTGATGGCGGGAAGCAATGAGAAAACGCTTGTGACGCTGATGCATGCCAATAATGAGATAGGCAACCTGCTGGATATGGATGCAGTAAGCGCCCTATGCAAGAAATATGATTGCATTTTTCATAGTGATACTGTGCAAACTGTTGGTCACTATCCATTTAACCTCAAGGAAACGTATATACACTTCATTAACGGATCGGGGCATAAATTCCATGGTCCTAAAGGAGTGGGTATATTGTATGTAAATGAAAATATTAATATAAAGCCATACATAAATGGTGGTGCACAAGAACGTAATATGCGTGCAGGAACAGAGAACCTGTATGGTATAATAGGGTTTGCAAAAGCACTTGAAATTGCTACCCAGCGCTATGCAGAAGACAGTGCATATATGCAAGGGCTTAAGGAATATATGGCATCTTCATTAGTACAAAATTTTCCGGATGTCACTTTTAATGGGGATACCAACGGGAACAGCCTTTATACCGTTTTGAATGTGAGCTTCCCGCTTACTGAAAAGTCTGATATGCTACTCTTTAACCTTGATATGGCAGGTATATGTGTGAGCGGCGGCAGCGCCTGCACCAGCGGCGCAAACTCAACAAGCCATGTTATAAAGGCTATTAATAAAGATTACGAAAGTATAGTTCCGATCCGTTTTTCTTTTTCGAGACACAGTACAAAGGAAGAAATAGATACAGTGCTGACTACACTGAACACAACATTATAGTTATTATGTTTAATTTTTTGAAAAGCCACCTTCTAAGTCAGAGGTGGCTTTTTTACTGTGTAAATGCCACCACTTTTTAGGTGGCATTAAATTTATGTAAAGTGGAAGTATAGGCAATTAAATGTCTTAAAATTGTATAAACTTTTACCACAAACTAAATCTGAAAATTATGAAACACCAATTTGAAACTGAGGAATTGATTAATTATCCTGTTGCAGCTAAAAAAGAGGATGATGATAAGGACGAGCAAGACGAAGAGGACCTGGATGTAGATACTGATGAATTTGACGAGGATGATGATGTAGATACATTTGAAGACGAAGATCTTGATGAGGATGAGGAAGAAGGTGATGTAGATGATGAGCTGTAGGCTGAAAAAAATATTCTTTTACAAAAATGGCCGCAGAATTTGTTCTGCGGCCATTTTATATTTAGATCCTGTATTTTATAACAACGCGCGTCGCTTCATTTCTTTATTGATGAGTGATAGTTCGCGCCCGGTTTGGCCGGCAACAGATGTGTTTTCTTGTGCGCGACGCATAAGGTAGGGTATTACATCTTTCACAGGGCCATATGGCAGGTACTTGGCTACATGGTAGCCTTCGTGTGCCAGATTGAAGGATATATTATCGCTCATACCATAAAGCTGCGAGAAATACATACGTTCTGTGTTTGATGGAATTTTATGGTCTATCATGTACTGCGCGGCATGGAGGCAACTTTTTTCATTGTGTGTACCTATAAAGACTGCAAGATGATCGAGCCTTTGTAGGCAAAAATCAACAGCTGCGTCATAGTCCCTATCGGTACTTTCCTTGTTTGGCTGTATGGGTGACGGGTAGCCGTTGGCGGCAGCGCGGTTCCGTTCTTTTTCCATGTATGCGCCACGCACCAGCTTTGCACCCAGCAAGTAGTTTTTGGCGACTGCTTTATCGTAAGATAGCTTTAGGAAATCCAGCCTATCGTGCCTGTAAAGCTGGAAGGTGTTGAAAATAATAGCTTTTTTAGTGTTGTATTTTTCCATCATCAGATCGCTAAGGTCATCAACAGGTTTTTGTACCCAGCTTTCTTCAGCATCTACCAGCACCATAATGTTAGAATGGTATGCCTCATTGCATATTTTGTCTATCCTATTTTTTACACGTTCCCATTCTTCAGTTTCTGTTTGGGTAAGTGGCTCCCCACTGTGTAATTTTTCCAACAATGCAAACCTGGCAAAACCAGTGATCTTAATACTGATGAAGGGGATATTTTTTTGTGAAGCAGCATATTTTATTGCTTTAATAAATTCGGGTACTGCCTTATCAAAGTCATCTTCGCTTGCTTTGCCTTCTACCCCGTAATCGAGTATAATGCCTATACCATATTTTGCCAGCATATTGGCTGTGCCAGCAGCTTCTTCAATGGTTTCACCACCACAGAACTGACTAAAAATAGTTTTTTTAATGAGTCCTTTAATGGGAAGGCCAAGTGCCATAGCTATTTTGGTGAAACGCATACCCAGAGTAGTGAGTGTAGGTGACCCCATAGATGAGAAAAGGAAACGAGCCCGTTTAAGGTCGCTATTGCTTTTATATTCAAAAGCCACTTGAGTGTCGTCGAATTGTGGGAGCATGAAAGTACTATATATAATTATTGTTGCCGCAAAAGTACTAGCCAGAAGCGAGTGTGTGAAATTGTAATTTATTTAACAATTGGCATGGTGTTTGAGCATATTTAATTTGGAGCGATAGTTAACTATTGGTTATCTTTACGGCATCTTTCTATTTCTATCATTAAACTAAATCAAACAATGAAAAAGTTATTTTTACTATTAGCCGGGGGGGTAAGTGTGATTGCTGCCAACGCACAGGAGAATCAGAGTGTGGTATTAACGCACAAAAACAACATTCCCGGTACACTTCCATTTATCAAACATGCTCCAATGCCAAAGTATGCGGGCAGCAACCAAGCGGCTAAGACAACCGGCAGCCAAAGTGCCTGGTTTAGTTTTGCTGATGCGGCGGCATCCGGGAGTTTATCTGCCGGGTTATATCCTATTTACAATGATTCAAGCCTGTATGTCCCTTATGGTAACCCAACAGGCTTTAACTGGTATATTGAAGGATTGGGAACATCTTTCGACCCAACAAGCGCAAGATTTACACCTAACGGCTTTCAAAATCAAAGCTATACCTATCCACAGCCTGCATTTGGCCTGAGTAATAAAAATGCGTATACTGTTGACAGTGTAACCATTGTAGGTTATTATAACAGGCAGTCATACAATAATTATGTTGATACTCTGAATTTGTATATAGCATATACTCCTTCTTCCGGTACTGCGCTTTTACAGAATAAAAATGTCTATTTCTTAGATAATTTGTCCATTCCTGACAGTACTTTCCATGTTGCGGATGCGAAATATGATACTGGTGCAAATGCCATTTCGTCAACAGTAAGCGGATTAATAAAGATTACCAAAATATTGGATACAACTGCCTTTGCTGATTCTGTAGCTCAAAACACCCACATTTTTACATTCCCTGTTTCTATCAGTGTACCAGCTGGCGGTAAAATTGTAAGCTATCAGCAATTTATCAGCGGTCATAAATACCGGAATGATATTGATATTGATTCGGCTAATAAATGGGAAGTTCTTACATATGAGAGGAATGGTCAAGCGTCATCGCCTGATCAATTAAAGAATGATTTCAACTGCGGTCTTATTATTACTAATACAGGCAGGTATAATATCGGTGATTCTACTGGGTTTATTTTTACTAGTGGTGGTAGCAACGTTCAGGGGCTTGAGCCTACTTATTATTATGGCGCAGCTGCTGGGTTTGACGATCCATTTTATGCATTTCACGTTAATTGCACAGGTTGCTTTAATGCAGGTGTTGCTAATGTAAGCACAATAGCTTCGTCTAGCGCTTATCCTAACCCAGCTACAAGTGAAGTGTATATTCCTTTCACTTTGAGCCACAATGCTAATGTAAATGTAATTGTTACAAACACTTTAGGCCAGGTTACAAATACCCAGTCTTTCAGCAACGTAACAAATGGCAAGGCTGCCTTTAATACTTCTTCTTTTGCTGCTGGTGTATATTTTTACACAGTTGAAGCAAATGGCGAAAGAACAACAGGCCGTTTTGTAGTAGCTCGCTAATAATTAATTAAATAATATAAGGAGAAAGGGTAGCATACTTGTTACCCTTTTTTCTTTTTTACAAAACAATCGTTTATTATTGCACGTTGTCACAAAAATGAGTGGCAGAAAAATAGCAGTTAAAGAAAAAGAAAAGAATGGCAAAACACTTGTTGATAGTTGAGTCGCCGGCCAAAGCCAAAACAATTGAAAAAATATTGGGCAGCGATTTTGAAGTAAAATCCTGCTATGGCCATATCCGCGACCTTGAAAAAGAGGACATGGGTATTGATATCAAGCACGGTTTTACGCCTAAATATAAAATATCGGATGACAAGCTGAAGGTTGTAAAAGAACTAAAGGCGTTGGCTAAGAAGACGGATGATGTATGGCTGGCAACGGATGAGGACCGTGAGGGAGAAGCCATATCATGGCATTTGTGTGAAGTTTTGGGCCTTGACCCAGTAACGACAAAGCGAATTGTGTTTCATGAAATAACAGCCCAGGCTATACAGAAGGCTGTAAACAGCCCCCGTACGGTAAATATGGACCTGGTGTATGCCCAACAGGCACGCAGGGTACTGGACCGCATAGTAGGCTTTGAAATATCGCCCATATTATGGCGTAAAATGAGCATGCAGAAAAACCTTTCTGCAGGCCGCGTACAGTCTGTAGCTGTACGTCTTATTGTAGAACGCGAAAGGGACATTACCAAGTTTAATACCAAGCACAGTTTTAAGGTTGAGGCCTTTTTACAAGCCCCAGATATTAACAATAAAAATGTAACTTTTAAAGCTGAAGGTCCTGATAAGCTTGCTGATATAAATAGTGCACAGTCTTATCTGGAAAAATGCGTTAATGCAATTTATGAGGTTAAAGATGTACAGGTAAAGCCGGCAAAGAAATCGCCCGCGGCACCATTTACAACATCTACACTACAGCAGGAAGCTAGTCGTAAGTTGGGATATTCTGTATCCAAGACCATGCTGCTAGCTCAAAAGCTGTATGAGAACGGGCATATCACTTATATGCGTACTGACTCGGTAAACCTGTCTGATACTGCATTAGATGGATCGAGAAGCGCCATTATAAACCAGTATGGCGAAAAGTATCACCAGAAAAGGGTTTATAAAACAAAGAATGAATCGGCGCAGGAAGCGCATGAGGCCATACGTCCTACCAATATGGAGGCACCCTCTGCGGGGGATGCTGATACCCACAGGCTGTATGAGCTGATATGGAAACGTACCATGGCCAGCCAAATGGCAGATGCAGTACTGGAAAGAACCATAGCTAAGATAAATGTATCGGCCCATCCGGAAGATCCACTAACTGCAACCGGAGAAGTGATGCGTTTTGATGGTTTCCTAAAGGTGTATAGCGAAAGCAAGGATGACGAAGATGGTGAAGAAGAGAATGAAGGTATGTTGCCCCCTCTAACCGCAGGCCAAAAACTAGACTTGCAACATATGCAGGCTACAGAGCGCTTTACCCGTCCACAGCCCAGATACACAGAAGCATCGCTGGTAAAAAAGCTGGAAGAGCTGGGTATAGGCCGGCCGTCAACCTATGCGCCAACCATAAGCACCATACAAGCCCGTGGTTATGTTGAAAAGCGTGATAAAGAAGGAGTGAAAAGGGAATTTGACATATTGCTGCTGAAAGACAATAAGATAAGCCACAGGAAAGACAGTGAGAACGTAGGAGCAGAACGGGCAAAATTGTTCCCGACCGACCTTGGAATGGTAGTTACAGACTTCCTGAACGAACATTTTGACAAGGTGATGGATTATAGTTTCACTGCCAAGATAGAAGAGGAATTTGATGAAATAGCCCAGGGGAAGAAGGTATGGAACAAAATGATAGATACATTCTATCACCCGTTTCACGAAAGTGTGGAGCATACCATGGAAACTGCAGGCAGGATAAAAGGTGAACGTATGCTGGGAACAGATGCAGCCACCGGTAAGCCCGTAGTAGCCCGCCTGGGACGTTTTGGGCCTATGGTACAGATAGGCGCTGCCGAAGGTGAAGAAAAGCCAAGGTTTGCCAAGCTGCGTGCCAACCAGAGTATTGAAACCATAACACTGGATGAAGCTTATGAACTCTTCAGACTGCCACGAAAGCTAGGGCTGTTTGAAGGTGAGGATGTGACTGTGAATATTGGCCGGTTTGGACCATATGCACAACATGCTACCAAGTTCTATTCGCTGAAAAAAGAAATGGATCCTTATACAGTGGAGCTAGAAGAGGTGGCGCCCCTGATAGAGGAAAAACGCAAAACTGCAGAAGAAAGTACAATAAAGATATTTGAAAAGGAGAAGATAAGAATTTTGAAAGGCCCATATGGCCCTTATATAAAACAAGGTTTACGCAATTTTAAAATACCTAAAGAAAGAACGGAGACAGCTGCAGACCTTACTATTGAAGAAGTGAAAGCAATTATTGAAGAAGTAAAAGCTAACCCGCCGAAAAAAGTTGCCCGAGGAAAGAAAGCAAAATGATAATTGTTGTACATTGAAGATGAAAGGTAGCAGGTATGCAGTACAATAAGGAAATAACGGCCCTTTTACGATTGATAGACGACCCCGATGATGAGGTGTTTGATACCGTTGCCGGTAAACTACTGGATTACGGGAAGGATATAATACCTAACCTGGAGCAGTTGTGGGAAACCACTGCTGACGAGGATGTGCAGGAACGGATAGAGCTACTGATACACAGGGTACACTTCCAGGATCTGCAGCATGATTTTCTGGAGTGGAACAATGCTGAGCACCCTGAACTATTCAGGGGAGCAATACTGGTAGCCCGTTACCAATTTCCTGACCTGAATGTAGCTGCATTGCTTACACAGTTTGACCAGGTACGTAGAAATATATGGCTGGAGCTCAATAATTACCTTACCCCACTGGAGCAGGTAAATGTATTTAATAGCATACTGTACAACTATTATAAATTACATGGTCATGAGCTAACCGACCGAGATCCGAAATACTTCTTCATTAACCAAGTAATGGAAAGCAAGCAGGGAAATGCTTACACTATTGGTGTACTCTTCCTATCACTTTGTGAATTGCTTGATATACCCATATTTGCAGTAAATGTTCCCCGTCAATTCATATTTGCTTATATAGACACTTTATACTCGTTCTTCAGTACCGGAAGTGAAGGCATACAGCAGATACAGTTTTTTATAGATCCTATAAATGGAATGATATATAACCGCCAGGATGTAAATAACTATCTGAAGAAGATAAATGCGCATGAGAATGAATCATATTTCGCACCCATACTTACCCGGGGTATTATTTATAAAATGCTGGAGGAGCTGAGCCTCTGTTACCAATACCGGAAAGAATACGATAAGGCACACGAGATACAACAGTTAATGAAATTACTGGGAGATAACGAATAGGGCCTTTGGGGATAGATGTTGCTTTCCGTATAATAAACCCTGAGAAAGAATTCAAATCATTCGTTAAGCTAGTATTAATCGTGCAATGCCAGTACAGGGAGATTATTTAATTTGGCCAATTGTTTAGTGTGGCTTTGATTAAACAAACTATACAGGAAACCATGCCTGTGGGGTATAACTACCATCATATCTAACTGCAGGTCTTTTACATAACGAGCTATAGCGTCTATCACATTAGGGTCTTCTGCAGCATAGTATTTTGGTTGTACATCTTCAAGCAGGGTGTGCAATATCACCTCATTATTGTGTTTGATTTCATTGTATTGCAGTTTAGTTCTTGAGATGTGAATGACATGCAATTGCGCTCCGGTATCTTTAATTATTCTCTTGATGAAACTTACCTGGTCTTCGCTATTAGTTGTGCGATAATCACTAGCGAAGCCGATGTTACGTATGGTAGTGCTTTTAAAGTGGTGTGGGACAATGAGTACTGGTACTGGCAGCCCGGTAAGTGCATCCAGCACTTCGCTATCCCATGTGCCCAGGTCGGCGTAGTCTTTTAGAGCCCCCATTACTACTGCGTCTGGGTGTAACTCTTTTATAATGTCTTTTAAAGATTGCAGGAATCCGCCGATTATTACCCTGGTTTCTATTTGAAGTTCTGGATGGGCAGAACGTACCCTTGCTGCTTCTTGATCTATTTTTATATCAGCATTGCGTATGTAGTCATCAACAGTAGTAAGCGCCAAACCCTCTGCTGAATAACTGATGGGCATAGTATATATATGCACCAGAATGATATTGTATCTGTTTATTGCTGTAGTAGAAACGTAATCAAGAGCATTTGCTGATGATTCTGTAAAGTCTGTTGTTACGATCATTGATGGTTTCATAAGACGATTTTTTATTGGTTGGGTAAATATTATACTGTTTAATTCTTTACTAATTATTTAAAAAAAATTAACGCAAATTCTCTCTTATTTTTCCCAATGTTTGGGTTAGCGATTTTACAGAATCTGCAGGTAGGTTGTTGCCCACCATTCTAAACATTTCGGTTACCCAAGGTTGTATCTGTATCCGCAGATCTTTGCCTTTACCAGTAAGGTACACTTTCTTGTTGCGCCTGTCTGTGTCATCTTCCTGGCGATAGACTAACTCACGTTTAGTAAGATTATCCAAAAGGTAGGTCATGCTGGCTTTGTCTTTTACTGTTATGTTGGCTATTTCCTGCTGGTTTATGCCATCTTGCTCCCATAAGCAACTAAGCACCGAAAGCATTTCGAAAGTAAGGTCAATATTATTTTGGCGAAGTTTCAGCTGTATATGCTGTTTGAAGGCAAGGTTGACGCGTGTGATCTCCCTTGTAAAAGATGCTACAATATCGTATTCTGTATTCACCATTCTTACATAAAGTTAAGAGTATAATAGTTTAGGTACAAACTATTATATCCCATTATCAAACAAGACGCAAAGGCGATAAACGAAATCTATACTTATCGGTTAAAAAGTATGCGCAGATAAAACATTGGGTTGCTCAGCTGATCACGCAGGTCCATATCTGTGAACATGCAACTGATGGTATTGCGTAGGGAAGCACTTTTATAAGCTTTGTTTACTACGAAATTGAATAGCCATGGATAATTGCACAAACGCTGCAGGGTAGCGCTGATCTTAAATTCATCGCCCAGCCGTTTCCATACAATATCATCGTATGTTCCTTTAAAGAATGCGCCAGTAAAATTGTTTTGTTCTATGGCTTGTTTTATGGCTGCTGCAGCCAGCATACCACTATACAGTGCGTTACCTATGCCTTCGCCGCTAAAAGGGTCAACAAGACATGCCGCATCGCCTGTAAGGATGAAGTTATCGCCCGACATGGGCTCCTTGTTCATAGCAAGGGGAAGTCCCCAACCCTGTATTTTGTCCACCAGTTTTGCATTGGCAAACCTGCGGCTTATTTCAGGATTGGTCTTTAATGCATAGAGCATCTGCTCTCGCAGGTTTATTTTTTTACTCCTTATTTTTTCCGAGAGTATGCCTACCCCTACATTGGCCATCCCATTGGGCAGGGGGAATATCCATAAATATCCGGGCAACATTTCGGGTAAGAAATGCAATTCTATGTAATTGTCTGCTTTAAGATCTGCTACGCCTTCATAATATCCACGGAGGCCTACGCAATAAGCCTTGTCTGAAACATTGCTATTGAGGTATTTTTTGCGCACCATACTTTTGTCGCCATCGGCGCCAACAATAAGCGGAGCAGTAATCTCATATTGCTCATTATTGTGTGTCATCAGTACACGTACGCCATCCGTGCCCAGATCTTCTATACTTGAAACCTTGCCTTTCTGAAATACAGTGCAGTGCTCAGAAAGTTGCATTTTCTGAAAGAGAAAATAGTCGAAATCCATGCGTGGCACGGTAAAGCCGGGAGCCTTGGTTTCGGGAGTGCGTTTGTTGGTAAAAGGTATATCAAGCGGCTTGCCATTGGGCGCTACGAATGTGATACCCCATGAAGGCGTAAACTCTTGTTCGTTAGCCAGTATTTCGTCCAGCCACTCAGGGTTTGCCCGCCTTATGACCAATGCGGTTTTACCGCTGCAGGCATCGCCGCATACCTTATCCCGGGGAAAAGTTTCTTTATCTATTACAATATGAGGTATGCCTGAATTGGATAAAAAGAACGAGGTACCTGCTCCGGCAGGGCCTGCGCCTATAATGATCACTGAAGTTTTAAGTTTGTGGGTGGTGGTCATATCGAGGCCAAATATAGGTTGATACCGTAAGAAAACGTGGCAGGGTGTATAGAAAAAAATACCCCTTGTATTATAGCACAAGGGGTATGTAAGTATATATAAAAGCAGTACTATTTTTTCAAGTACATCACTTCTTTTATCAGTTTAACAGTGCGCGGAACATCTGGCAGGTATTGAGCTACGAGGTTTGGTGCGTAGTGCATGTTAGCGTCAGCAGAGGTGATGCGGCGTATAGGTGCATCAAGATAATCAAACACTTCTTTTTGTATGCGATAAGTGATCTCTGAAGAGATGCTACCAAAAGGCCACTGCTCTTCAACTATTACTAAACGGTTTGTTTTCTTTACAGATTCTGCAACGGTCTGCCAATCGAGCGGGCGTATAGTGCGCAGGTCTATCACTTCGGCACTTATACCTTCTTTTGCCAGCTCTTCAGCGGCACCCATAGCAACCTTCATCATTTTGTTGTAAGACACTACCGTAACATCTGTACCGGCGCGTTTTACATCAGCCTTACCTATTTCAATGATATATTCTTCTTCAGGTACATCACCCAGTTCGCCATAAGAAGATTCAGCTTCCATGAAGACAACAGGATCTTCATCGCGGATAGCTGCCTTCAGTAATCCTTTTGCATCGTATGGGTTTATTGTTGATATTACCTTAAGCCCCGGTACATTTGCATACCAATTCTCAAAAGCCTGTGAGTGCTGTGCACCCAGCTGACCTGCAGAGCCATTGGGACCGCGAAAAACTATAGGGCATGTAAATTGTCCGCCACTCATAGATAATACTTTGGCGGCATGGTTTACTACCTGGTCGATAGCTAATTCAGCAAAGTTCCAGGTCATAAATTCAATAATAGGACGTGTGTTGTTCATAGCTGCGCCCACGCCTATGGCTGCAAAACCAAGCTCGGTGATCGGTGTATCTATAACACGCTTAGCGCCAAATTCGTCTAGCATGCCCTGGCTTACTTTGTAAGCTCCGTTATATTGTGCTACTTCTTCGCCCATCAGGAATACGCGCGGATCGCGACGCATTTCTTCTTCCATGGCTTCACGCAAGGCTTGACGTAATGGTATACTACGCATAATTTTATTTAAAGAATTAAAAAATTATCAATGGTTTTTGCAAAGTGCCAGCAAATATAATCATAACAGCGATTATTTTGTATCCGGATGAAAGGTTACCACACTATTTGTTTCATTTTCCTGGAAATTTAATTTTAATGCAGTATCGCTCAGCGACACTATTTCCATTTTTATTTTATCGCCAACTCCTTTTTCTTTCATTTCATCCAGTATGATGGCTCCCTGATCGTCAAAATACCACTTAGATGAATCTGTGTTGCCATTAAACTGCAGTATAGCTACCCCGTCTTTACGGAAGGTAAATACGGTTTGCTGTACTGTACTTTGCTGCATTACTTTTACGCTATCCAATTGCAATTGCAGTCCTTTCTTCAGGCTGTCTATATTACTGGTGCCGTATAATATTACATTGGTGCCTGCGTCTGTGTGGGTACCTACGGTATCTATGAACAATTGTCCGTTCATCATCATTTCGTCCATTTGCGGATTGTTGAGCACATCTGCGCGCCAGGTACGTTCAAGCATTGCTTTTTTATCTGGTTTGCAGGAAAAGAGGGTAGAACAGACAAGGAGTAAAATAAGTGGTCTTTTCATCTGGTTTAATGTTATTGGACAATGAGCAGAAAATAGCTTTCCCATTCTGCGCTTGTAAACAGGTTTTGCAGCGATTTAAAATTGGCCTGGTCGGTAACCCTGGGGTACACGTGCTTCAGGAAGGAGTAGCGTTGCTGGTCTTTATCTAATTCTTTGGCTAGTATGTATACCTGGTTGCAACTAAAGCAATGTTTGCTGTTTTGCATTAAATATTTGAGTCTTTCATCACCTTGTTTCTGCGTCATGTGCAAGTACATGTCCTCAAATATATTGTTATCCAGTGGCGTAGGACAGTCGCTGTTGGTAATGACGGGTGGCGGCTCCCCATTTGTAACAATAGTATAAGTGCCTTTTTGAGGTGTGCGTTCATTATCCAGCACCATATTATCAATGAACTGTGGCTGGGTATTTCCTTTTTTTGTTTTCCTGGTATTTACTCCCGCTACAAGGCTGTCTATATGTGCTTTACGTGCAGCTATTTCGTTTGTAGTAGGTGCAACAGATTCGGTTGTGGGTGTAGTTACAGCAGTAATTGCCGGGACTGTGACTGAAGCTGAAGGTTCAGTCACAACGTTAACCGTTTGAGTAGCAGGCTCTGTAGCTGTGTGGCCAGATATTGCAGGGGCGGCAGCACTTGCAATACTATTGCCAGCAGGGATGTATATTTTTTGCTGCAGGTCGTACAGTGCAAAATCATCACCTTTATGGGTAACAATAAAGCCACGATAGCTGTTTTCCGGCACCTGTATGAGAAAATTCTGGGGAGGGTAAATATTCTGCTGGAACAATACCTGTATGTGTACCGGGCCGGGCGCCAATTGGGAGATAATGCAATAGTTTTTGCCATAACGGGGCTGCATTTCATCTTCCATCTTTACATAGATGGGCGTTTCTTTATCGCCCTGTATATACAAGTAAGAAAAGGTTTGTGCCATTGCGGAATGGCAGAACAAAACGGCAAGCAGTAAAGGGTAATTTAGTTTGTATGTAAATAGCATGCTTATTCTAATTCTATCAATACAGCACCTTTTTCAACTGCCGTACGTTCTGTTACCCTTATGTTTTTTACAGTAGCGGTACCTGTTGCTTTTATTATGTTTTCCATTTTCATGGCTTCAAGTATCAGCATACCGTCGCCTTTATTTATCAACTGGCCCTGTTCTACCAGTATCTTTAATATCATGCCAGGCATAGGCGCTTTTACAGGCTCTGCCTTTTGCATAGCTTTCAAGTCAAGTCCCATGCTGGTGAGCAACAGGTCTATGGGTTCTTTAATGGTACTTTTAAAAGTCTGGCCATTTATGGTAAGTGTCAACTCTTTGTTCTTTGTATCAATATACTCGAGTATAGCAGTATAGCTTTTACCATTGTGCAAAACGCTGATAAGACCGTTGGGCCTGTTGCGCACATCCAGTATTGCCGGTTCGTTGTTCAAAGACCATCCGTCTTCGCCTTGTGCTACTGAAAAAGAATTGTGTTCGTTTACTGTTACCTGCAACATAAATGGTTGTTGGAATTTTGATAATGGGCAAAAATAAGGATTTACAAATGCATGTGCATATATTTCCGCTAGCGTAACCGATATGTTACCGTAATATTTCCCTTTATTTGCGTGATGATCGTTTTGGGTTTTTCGCCTTACATTCGTTTTTAAACACGGTTCGTATTCAGTTAAGTATGAAGAAGTATTTGTCTATTGTTGTTGCTGCGGCTTTTTTGGTATCGTGCGGCCATTCTAAAAGGATAGCCCGCCAGGAAGTAGTATTGGATACCCTAACGGTAACTGCAAAAAGTGGCGACCCCTACAGAGCAGCAGCAAACAAGGTTTGGGAAATTATGCATAGCCGTGTTTCTTTAACCTTTGACTGGAACGAAAAGACGGCAGATGCTAATGAATGGATCACATTGCATCCTTATTTCTACGCTACAGATACGTTACTGCTTGATGCAAAAAGCATGAACATACAGCGGGTGGAGCTGATAAAAGGACAATTGACCTGGCCGGTAGCATTTACATACCATAATGATAGCCTGAAAATTAACTTCAATAAACTATATACAGCTGCCGATGCTATCAGTCTTCATATTGTTTATAAGGCGATGCCATACAGCAGTATTACCGGCGGCAGTGCGGCAATTACAGATGACAGAGGACTTTATTTTATAAATACGGACCACAAAATACCTGGCAAACCTTCCCAGATATGGACACAAGGAGAAACAGAATCGAACAGTCACTGGATGCCCACAATTGATAAACCCAATACCCGGTTCACCACAGAAATAGAACTGCTGGTACCCGATACAATGCAAACACTTAGTAATGGCGCTCTTGTATTGAGCACCAAGGAACAGGGCGGCATGCGGAAGGACATTTGGAAAATGGACAAGCCTATACAGGCATATGCTGTTATGTTTGCTATAGGTAAGTTTACCATAATAAAAGACCATTGGAAAAATAAGGAAGTAAACTATTATGTAGAACCCAGGTTTGCGGCTTATGGACGTAAAATATTTAATAATACACCTGAGATGATAGAATATTTTTCAAACATAACCGGTGTGGAATATCCATGGAACAAGTATGACCAGGTGATAGTACGTGACTATGTATCGGGCGCTATGGAGAATACATCTGCAAGCCTGTTTGGAGAGTTCATGAATGAAAATTTCAGGGAAATAGCGGATAAGAATTTTGAAGATGTAGTATCGCATGAATTGTTTCATCAGTGGTTTGGCGACTATGTAACCTGTGAATCATGGTCGAACATTACTGTAAATGAGTCATTTGCTAACTACAGTGAGCAATTGTGGCGTCGGCACAAGTATGGTGATGCGAGTGCAGATAAGCTGGCTAACGACGACCTGCATAAGTACCTAAGCGTCACAAACACAACCGACCCAACCCTTGTACGTTTTTATTATAATGACCGTGAGGCAGTTTTCGACAGGATATCTTATGAGAAAGGTGGGGCGATACTTGGGTATCTAAATAAACTGATGGGAGATGCTGCCTTTTACAAGGCGATGAACATATACCTCACCCGTAATGCATTGCATTCGGCTGAAGCTACTAATTGGAGGCTGGCCGTAGAAGAAGCTACAGGACAGGACTGGAACTGGTTCTTTAATGAATATTATTATCATGGAGGCCACCCGGTGCTGGATATACACTACAATTTTAATGATTCAACACAGCAGCTTGCAGTAACTGTAACGCAAGTGCAAAAAGATACAGATATGGTATATAGGCTGCCTTTAAAAGCCGCTATACTATATACAGATGGTAAAACTGTTGTTGATTGGAACCTGAATAAAAGAACTGAAAAGTTTGTATATTCTTATAAAGACAGTGTTAGACCAATGGTAGTACCGGATTATAACCATATGCTGGCTGGCACCTATAGAGAAAACAAACGGATGAGTGATTGGCTGAAGCAATACGGAACCTGCGATGATTATGTAAATAAAAAACTAGCTGTAAGCGCTGCCTTTAAAGACCTGGACGATGCTACAGCACAGGCTATAGTAGATCTGGCCTTGAAGGATAAATTTCCATACATTACGGAATATGCACTAAACAGCCTAAGCGATGTGAAAAATGAAAAGCTGCGCAAGAAGTGGCAGGCGCAGGTACTATACCTGGCTGTAAATGGCAATACAAATGCAGTACGTGCAAATGCGCTGAATGTACTGGGTGAATGGGAGGTAGAAGAAGCGAAACCAGAACTTGTTGCGGCTATAAAAGACAGCTCTTACATGGTAGCAGGTACGGCACTGGATGCTTTGTGGGAAATAGACAGTGTACAGGCATATAACCTTGCCAAGGGACTGATCGGTTCAAGACCCCAGGGTGATGAACAAGCTGCCATATGGAGCGTGATAGGGCGCATGGCCAATGAAGAAGATATAGTGATATTTCAAAAGGCAGCACCACACCTGTACGGCGCCAATAAATTCCAATTTGCTATAGGGCTGATGTATTATCTGCGCCGTATAAACAATGATGTGGTTTTTGATGAAGCTGTAAATGTGATGGCTGGCCTGGCTAGTAATGAAAGCATCCGCATGTACCGGATGGGCCTGGCATCGTTCCTCTATAATGTGGGCAAGACCTACCTGGAAAAAAGCAAGCACGAGCATAAAGAAGAACGGCAGCATGACGACCAGCGTATAGAATTGATAAGAGGATACCTGCAAAGGCTAGACGATTCAGAAAAAGATCCTGAAAATCAAAAACAATACAAGGCACTATTGGAGTCTATTGAGTATAACCCTGAGGATGTAAATTAATGCTTGCTTTGCCGCAATAATATTTCGTGTATGGCCAGTACCTGTGGCAGCACTGCAGTTTTATCATCATTGGTGATGACATGATTACAGCGTTTCATTTTTTCGTCCTCATTCATTTGCAGGCTGATGCGATTTAAAACATCGGGGAGGGTGGCGCCAGGACGTTGCAGAGCACGGTGGATGCGGAGCTCCTGCGGGGCATATATACCTATCATCACATTCATGTCTTTATAACTGCCGCTTTCAAAGAAAATAGCAGCTTCCTTTATTACAAATGGTGCATGCTGTGTTTCCATCCATTGATTACCATATGCTATTGTGGCGGGATGGAGGATGGCATTAAGCTGAGTGAGCTTTGAGGGATCTTTGAAAACTATGGCAGCTATTGCAGCGCGATCGGGGAGTGCATTCACATAAATGCTGTCGCCCAGGAGCGCCTTTACTTTTACTATCACATCTATATCTGTTTCAAGGAGGTAACGGGCGGCATCGTCTGCCCTGAAAACAGGTATGCCAAGTGTTGAAAATACCTGGCATACAATTGACTTTCCTGATCCAATGCCGCCGGTAATACCTACTTTAAGCATGGATAGAATAATTATTTAGTTACAGTAGCAGTAGTTGCCGTAGCAGCTGTTTCTTTCTTTTTACGGAAAGCAGCCGTCATTTCCATAGATACAGCAGAGCGCTCAATAGTAACAAAGGTGCCACGTGCAATATCCAATTGCAGGGTGCCATCATCGTTGATACGGTTGATACGGCCATGGATACCGGAAGTTGTAACCACCTGCTCGTCAACTGCAATGCTGTCTGCAAAGGCTTTCTGGTCTTTGGCTTTTTTGGCCTGAGGACGTATCATAAAGAAGTACATTACGATGAACATACCACCCATAAGGAAAAGTGGCATCATTCCACCGCCTGCTTGCGGGGCTGCCTGTAATAAGATTGTTGCGAAATTTGCTTGCATTATTATTGATTATTGAGATGAAAATATATTATTTTATTGAGGTTGAGCATTAGGGCTATTCTCTTTTGTGCCAATCACATCGCCCTGTATATACAGCATATAAACACCGCGTACTGTATTTGTAGCAATGGTTACTGACTTTTCCTGATGGCCAAACTTGCCAGAGGAGTTGAATACCACCTTTACAATACCACCTTTGCCTGCAAGTATAGGATCGTGTGGGTATTCTGCTATGGTGCAGCCACAAGAGCCTGTAGCACTGCTGATGATGAGTGGACTTTTACCTGTGTTTACAAATTCAAAATCATACATCACTTGCTCGCCTTCCTGTATAGTATTGAAGTTGTGCAGGGTATCTTTAAAAGACATGGATGGCATCCTGTTGGCTTTTGCTGTATCCATCCCATTAGCTGAGCGCGGATTAGATATCAGGGAGGTGCTTAGCATGCCGCTGTCGGTAGTGCTTTTTGTCCCTGTGCCAGATTGGTTGCAAGCAGCCAATGAAAGCAACAGGGTAACGTATAATAACTGCTTCATAAAAAAAATTATTGTCAAAGTTAAGATATAGGAACGACAACAAAATAAATCGGTACATGATGTTGCAATAGTTAGCACATTATTAAGATTTATCCTGGTACTTTTAATGTGCTTTTGCCAGTGGGTACAATTTAGCTGTCTTTGGTGCCGCGAGCTTCTTTGTTTATTTGTTTCTCTTTTTCCAAGTCTTTGAGTATATGATCTAAAACGCCATTAACAAACTGACCGCTTTGAGGTGTACTATACATTTTGGCAACTTCTATGTATTCGTTTATTGTAACCTTGGTTGGTATAGTAGGAAAGAACAACAACTCACAAACGCCCATGCGCAGCAATATCATATCTATTATTGCTATGCGTTCAGCATCCCAGTTGTTGAGCTGGGGTTGTATGAGAGTAGTACAATATGCTTCTTTTTCCAGAACAGTGTTCATCAGGCTTATTGCATATTCTTTTTTTTCGCTGCTTACCAGGTTCAGGAAGTTGACCTTGGCACTGCTTTTAAAGAAGTTATCCATCAGCATGAAGATCATCTCTTTATCATCTTCCCAGCCCTGCAATTCATCGTAAAAATATTCCTGTACATCTTCGCTATCGCGAATAAGCTGTTCCCAAATGAATTTTATGATTGCTTTCTCTTCTTTGGGAGTTCGGCTTTGGGTACTGATGTATTCCTGGTAGTCGTTACTTTTTACAAGCTGCAGGTATATTTTCTTCACCTGGTCGTCGTGCACAAAGTGTTGTATTTTCAGGTCTTTAGCTTTTTCTGCAAAAGTTTGGTTTTCCAACGTTTGCCATAAAAATTCGTTGCCTGCAATTTTAGTATTTACATTTTTGTCAGCATCTGTAACCAGGTATTTTGATGCCCTGTGTAAAGCATCAGCCTCAGCATATTGTGCGGCACGCACTGTATAAAGGATGGAGATGATGAACAGGTCGAGGGCACGCGCCAGCTTTTCGTTCAGTATTGCGGCGCCTGCACGTTTGCTTTCAGCTACCTCCGTGTGCTCTGTGCTTGCAATAGTATATAGCGTTTGCATCACCTTCACCCGGATATTCCTGCGACTTATCATAATAATTAAGAACGTATTTAGCGGCGGCAAAGTTAAGTCTTTTGATTGATTTTGAAACCAATAATAAAAGGTGTTTTTATAAAATAGGGTAGGATACCTAAAAAGGATAGCCTATAGAAAGATTGAAAATGATATTATTTGCGCGCCAGGTAGGGTTATTAAAGTCTATCTGGTCGAAAACGAAACCACCATTGGTGAATACGTATGGCTTCTTTACCGGCATGGCAACATCCATACGCAGGGTAAGGAATGAAGCAATATCTATGCGGATACCTGCGCCCATGTTGGCGGCGATATCCTGGCCTAAAGTGCTGAATTGAAAGTCGCCGCCAGGGTAGCTGGGATCAGCATGTGTGAGCCAGATATTACCTGCATCTGTGAAGAACGCGCCATTCAGTTTAGCGGCGCCGGCCACAATATTGGCAATGAAAAATCGATACTCACCATTCCATTCCAGCTTTATATCACCGGTACGGTCAATTACATTGATATTGTTCTGGTCGGCAGGATTGTAGTAGCTGCCAGGCCCCAGCGTGCGTATACGCCAACCACGGAGGCTATAAGGACCACCTACAAAATATTGTTTTATATAGGGCAATGTTTGAGACTGACCGTAGGGAAAGCCTACACCACCCACAAAACGTAAGGCAATTGTGGAATTGGGAAAGGTAAAGTAGTGCCGTGTATCAAAATCGAACTTGGTGTATTGAGAATAATTGATATTGTACAGATTGTTTAGCGCTGTACCCAAACTGTTTACTACAGATAAAAGGCTGCCAGATTCTTCTATCCCCAGTTTTATAAATGAATAGTTCTTTCCTCTTTTCTTTTCAAGATCTGAATATGTGAATGTGAGGTTTTCGCCTTCTATGAATGTTTGCTTGTACGTATTCTTTAAAAACTCGTTAGAATCCAGTTCTCTCTGGAATGCGGCAGACTCCCTGGGCAACCTTATGATATTGATGAAGGCAGGTGATAATGACCATGTTACGGTTTGCGACTGGTGCCAGTTATAGGCAAAACTTGCGCTGGTATTAATGAGCGTAAAATAATCGGCAGAAGCTGACTGCAAAGAATCTATATTGGTGGTGATGCCGGTAATATTTCTGTCCATCAAATTGTACCCAAAACTAAAGATGGTGTGTGGCAGACTGCTATTATTGAATAGGCTTGCAGGTAAAGGTGCAAGAAATTTTGGAATATCGAGACTGGTATTGAAACCGTAATAGCGCGTAATAATGTAGAAGTCATTGAAAAAACCGGTACCCAGATTATCGTCATAGATTGTTTCTAATCCAAAATTTATGGTGGCAGTAAAGAGGTTGGCACCATGAGCAAAATTCCTATCGCGATAACTTACACTTGGGCTTACACCCAGTGTATAGGTTGATCCGTTGCTCACTTCAAGGTTAAGTGAAAAATCATGCTTCTTGGTCCTATCCATTTCTATGATACAATTCAGCATATTATTGTTAAGTGTATCCTCGTGGAAAACAATGCGTATATATTGGAATATACCTAACTCATTGAGTTTTGTGATGGTCTTGTCGTAGTCGCTTTGGGTATATTCTTTATCAGGCAACAAGTACATGTGCTGGTACAGAACATTGGAATTGATATAGTATTTATGATAGAAGAAATCTACATCGCGTTGCTGTTTGTGAATAAGTGTGTTGTTATTATGAAGGTCTGCATTATTCAAAAAATCGGGAAATACACGTACACTTTTTACGGTGTAACGGGTATAGACGGCACTATCGTCTGTGATGCTGATAATGACATTTATGGTAACGGTTGGGTCTTTATTGTCCTGCTGGTGTTTAATAAAGTCTGCAGCGCCTTCGAAAGGGTTTTCTACATCGCGGAACATGGCCTTATTAACAGTATCCAATACAAAAGTTACATTGTCCTGGGCAAAGCGATAGTAGCCATGGTCGCGCAACAATGTAGTGATGCGCGATCTTTCCTCTTCCAGCATGCTCATCGTAAATTCTTTCTTGCTTTTTAGCCCGGTTTCGGGCGCTGCATTATTTACTATTTTGGCCACAAGGCTATCATCCGCAGTATAATTTACTTTATCCACCAAGTAATTTTTGCCCGGCATCACCTTGAATGTTACATACGCTTTCTTCTTTTTATACTTAAATGTATCGGTAATACGTGCATAAAAATAGCCCTGGTTGTACATGTAGCTTTTCATATCCTGTGCGGAACGGCGCAGCAGAGAGGTGTCAAAAATGACGGGTTTCTCTACCGTCTTAGACCGGAGCTGGAAATTGGTGGTATCGTCGCGATATTTTTTTCTTCTTGAATTATAGAGCAACAACTTTAATGGGACTATGCCCAGGAAACGGGTGTTCTGTTTTTGTGCCTGTATGCGCGTAAGGTTATCTTTTATTTCGCTTTTACGACTTATTTTATGGTTTGACTTAAAAACAATAGACGTTTTCCGGAGCAGATATTGCCCTTCTGGCACCTGCCGGGTTGTGTTGCAACTTGCGCCCAGCAAGATTATACCTATAAACAGGAATAAAATGTAGCTTTTATGTTTTGTAGTCTTTATGCCCATGTCTAAGGTTAGCGCAAGTTACATAGCTTTGTACCGCATGTTGTCCAAGGCGCAAAATAAATATATTCGTTCATTAACGCAGCAAAAATACCGTAAGGAGCACCAAGTGTTTCTTGCAGAAGGGGATAAGATAGCCCGTGAATGGCTGAATGAAGCTACAAAAATTGAAATGATAGTTGGCTTGCAGCTATGGATGGATGCACATGCAAACCTTGTTGGCAAGCATCCTGAAGCATCTGTGCATGTTGTAGATGAACAGACGCTGGCAACTATTTCTGCATTGCAGACACCCAACCAAGTGCTGTTGGTAGTGTCCATGCCTGGCATCCCGGCTGCACTCCCTAAAAAAGAATGGTGCCTGGCGCTCGATGATATACAAGATCCGGGTAACATGGGTACAATTATACGAATAGCAGATTGGTTTGGTATAAAACATATTATTTGTTCGCCAGGTTGTGTGGACGTTTATAATCCCAAAGTAGTGCAGGCAGCTATGGGAAGCCATTTGCGTGTATTTGTACACCATGCAGAACTACCAGTGTTTTTAAACAAAGTAAATATGCCAGTGCTGGCGGCAACTTTGCATGGAAACAATGTTTATCAACTGCCCCGGCAGCCTTATGGGGTATTAGTTCTTGGTAATGAATCGAAGGGGGTATCTGAAGCAGTGATGGAACTTGCTACGCAAAAGATAACCATACCCCGCAAGGGAGGGGCTGAATCATTAAATGCAGGGGTCTCGGCAGGCATATTATGCGCCCTGTTAGTAGCTTGTTAAATACGCCTGGTATTGTTTAGCAGTTAAACTTTGGCATAGCTGTTGAGTCGTAAATAAAGAGAAATACAAAACAGATATCATGAAAAAAATATTGTTCGTCCTTTTGATGATGGTAAGCGTATTGCCCATTGTGAACGCACAGCCAGGATATGACATGCCTGATAACAGAGGTGCCCTGCGCATAAGCACAAGAGATAACAGCCGTATAAGTATTGAAGTTGATGGGCGCCGATTTCCTAAAAATGCAAGTTCTTTAACTGTGGGTGACTTGCCCAAAGGCAGGCATTATATAAAGATAAGAGTAAAAGTATTTGACCGCAACGACAATGAGCAAAAGCACTGGCAGATAGTTTACGAAGGGGGAGTACGTGTACGTAAGCATAAGCTAACAGATGCCATCCTTGACATAAATACAGGTTACCTGGATAAAAGCATACAAGACTTACCACCACTAGGTGCACAGCAGGAGAACAATGGCGCCCAGTATGAAAATAACATGCAGGCTAATGGAAACAACGGTAATAATGGAAACAACAATAATAACTATCAAGGCAATCGGGGTAATGGCGACAATAATCAACAGCACAACGGTGTAATTGCAGTTGACTGGATGCATCCCCACCCAGCTCTGCCAGCGCCTAAAGCATATGCTCCAGTACCAGCAGATTATGTAGCAATGACACCTGACGCTATATTAAAAACAGAACAAAAAGTAAAAGAAAAAATAACAGATACTGATAAATTGAAGGTTTTGGAATCAGCTTTAAAAAAGAAATCTTTCAATACAGACCAACTTGCCGCGATGATGGGATGGCTTACATTTGAGGAAAGCAGGCTGGAATTGGCTAAATGGGCTTTCTCGCATACTACAGATAAAGGTAATTTCGCAAACCTGGAAAGAAGCCAGTTTACTGAAAATAACAACCGTTACGAACTGGATAGTTATATCAACAGTCAGAACTAACCGTCCATCACTAATTACTAATAATAGAAAATTCAACCCCGGCGATATGCCGGGGTTTCTTATTTATATCATTTCCTTTTTGAAGATCATGATCATGCGGGGAGAAAAATTTTCGTCGTAGCTGTTTAAGGCGTAGTCACCGAATGTAGTGGTAAGTGTGAGACCAGCCTCTTTAAATAAGGCCACAAAATCTGCCAGGGTGAAGGTGGCTACATGTTCTGTATAGGTTCGTTCTTTGTTACCGGCATCTGTGAATGATATTTCTTTCAGTATTTGACCGTTCTCTATGCTTTTCTTGATATGAAAGGTACACCCACCTTTTTGTATGGTGGCTTCGGGTTTTATGCACGATTGCACAAACTTTTTATTCAGGTAGTCAATTACAAGTATCCCATCTTTCTTCAGTGCCGCAGCAAATGATTTTGCAGCATTAAGATGGTCTATCTGCGAGGCAAAATACCCGAAGCTGGTGAAAAAATTAAACGCGTAATCGAAATAATTTATGTAGAAGGGCATTCGCATATCGTGCACATAAAAATGCAAATTTTCCCGCTCAAACTTATTGGCTTTTAGTATGCTGGTATGCGACAGGTCTATACCCACCACGTCATGTCCGTGTTCTGCCAGTTGTATTGCATAGCGCCCCTCGCCACAGGCAATATCCAGCATGCGGCTGCCTTGGGGTGGTTGCAGATATTGAAGTAGTGTTTCTACAAAGGCCTGTGCTTCTTTAACATCCCTGTTTTGATAAAGGAGGTTGTAATAAGGTGATCCAAACCAATTTTCAAACCAATCTACGTGTTCCATACAAAATAAGAATGCGCAAAAGTACGTTGCGGCAGGTTATGCTTTGTTTTTATTTGTTTATAGCAGTATATGGAATATTTGTATGTAATTAAATAAACGAATAGATATTATGGTAATTAATAATGCTATTGTGATCCAGCTTTACTAAAAGTGAACATAACATAGAGGTTACCTACACCTAACATTCTATTTACATGTTAAGTGTTTTTTTACACCAGAAAACACCCCCAGCAAAGACAAAAGACAGATATCTATGAAAAACAATTATCGTATTTTAAAATCAAATCCTTTGGCCATTGGTATGGCAGGTTTGTTTCTATTAAGCGCCCCTTTTCTTAGCTGTAAAAAAAGCAGCAATAGTTCTGGCACGTCAGGAATAAATAAGGTTGGAAAGATCGTGGTGATCTACATGGAGAATCACAGTTTTGATAACCTGTACGGAAGTTTTTCAGGCGCTAACGGACTCTCTAATGCCGCTGCCGCTAATACCATTACCCAAGTGGATTCTTCAGGAAAGGCATACACTGTTCTGCCTCCTGTATCAGGAACAACAGCATTTCCTACAAATTTGCCTAACACGTATTTCAACATAGACCAATACGTACCGGCCGATATGATGACACCTGATGTTTTGCACCGCTATTATCAGGAGCAAATGCAAATAGACGGGGGCAAGATGGATAAGTATGCTTTATATAATACATCGGCCGGATTATCGCAGGGTTATTATAACACCAGTTTACTGCCACTATTGCCGATAGCCCAGAAATACACATTATGTGATAATTTTTACCATAGTGCTTTTGGCGGATCTTTCTTAAATCATATGTGGTTGATAGCAGCAGCGAGCCCTGTGTTTCCCAATGCCCCAGCCAGTATTGTTGCAACTGTAGATGCTACTGGAAAAATGATAAAAGATGGCGCAGTAACCCCTGACTATTATGTTGTAAATACAAGCTATACTGTAAATACACCGCACCCTTCAACGGCTTCTGCTACCGCTTTGGTACCTAACCAAACTATGCCAACCATCGGCGATAGATTAAGCGCCAAAGGTGTAACCTGGGCATGGTATTCCGGTGGTTGGAATAATGCCCTTGCAGGCAACCCTGATGCAACATTCCAGTTCCATCACCAGCCATTTGCCTACTTTACCAATTTTGCTGATGGCACACAGGCGAAAAAAGATCATCTGCTGGATGAAACAGCATTTATTACTTCTACCCAGGACGGTACCTTACCTTATGTGTCTTTTGTAAAACCATTAGGTATTAATAATGAACATCCGGGTTATTCTGATGTGACAAATGGAGAAAGCCATGCAGTAGAGCTGATCAATGATGTACTGAACGGCCCTGATGGCAAGAATGCTGTGATCATTGTTACTTATGATGAGAATGGTGGTTTCTGGGATCACGTAGCACCACCGGTTATTGACAAATGGGGCCCAGGTACACGTGTGCCTGCTATCATCATATCAAACTATGCAAAAAAAGGCTTTGTAGATCATACCCAGTATGAAACAGTGAGCATTCTTTCTTTCATAGAACAAAGATGGGGATTACAGCCGCTTACGTCTCGTGATAAGAGTGCAACCCCTTTAACTAATGCATTCAATTTTTAAGTTGCCCAACATCGTTACAGGCAAGTAATAAGATGTGTTTATTTTAAATAAAGAATAAGGGGCAACTGCATAGTTGTCCCATTATTCTTTTTGTATAAGCGTTGCAGTCAATCTAGCGTTGCAGCCAATCTTTTTATTAATGAGGAAATATATTTTCTTATCCATTCTGCTCATAGCAATTGCCGGATGTACTTTTTTTTCCTGTAAACAAAAGCCAGTAGTTCCGGAAAAGGCAATAACTAAAACGCTGCTGGTGCAGGTGGATAGTTTTATTCTACTTAAAAACAAGCTTATTGATGATGTTACTGGTAATGCACCTACAACGGAATTGCAGCAACTATTCCTGCAAACAAGAATAGCCTATAAGAGAATGGAATGGGCTACAGAATATTTTGTACCTGTAGCATCGAGATTTGTAAATGGGCCACCAGTGCCTGAAGTAGAGGCTTTAGATAACCAGGTTTATGAGCCGGCCGGCTTGCAGGTAATAGAGGGTATGCTATACCCGAAGTACGATACCGCCCAGAAAAAAGAATTATTGCGGCAGCTAAGCTTATTGCAAAAACGATGCGATAACTACAAAAGCTATTTTGGCAATGTTGCTATTTTTAACTGGCAGGTTTTTGATGCTGCAAAGCTAGAGGTGTTCAGGATAATAACGCTGGGCATTACTGGTTTTGACGATCCGCTTTCTCAAAAAAGCATAGCAGAATGTGGGGCCGCCCTGGCAAGCATTGGAGATGTAATGAAGTATTATGAGGATGAAAAAGGTGCTGCAAACCTTGCTGAAAAAATAGATGTTGCCGTTGCTTACCTTGATAACGACACCATTTTCAACACCTTTAACAGGGCGATTTTCATCACAGATTACAGCCATCCCATTACTATAGGCCTCAGTAATCTAGAAGAGCAACTAAAGATACCTGTTACCAAGTACAACCGATTACTGAACCAGGATGCAAAGACCTTATTTGATACCAATGCCTTTAATGCAAACGCATATGTACCCGATCAGTGGGCTTTTACCAACGATAAAAAAATTGTACTGGGTAAGGCCTTATTTTCAGATGCGATATTATCGGGTGGGGGAGGACGAAGTTGTCAATCTTGTCACAAGCCTGAACTTGCCTTTACTGACGGGCTTGCAAAAAATGTGACTGTTAATGGCAATGGGCTATTAAGAAGGAACACTCCAACTTTACTGAATGCTGCTCTGCAGCCAGCACAGTTTTACGATCTTAGAGCGAGTACTTTGGAAGACCAATCGCTAAGCGTGGTACAAAACAAAGATGAAATGCATGGCAACATGAAGGTGGCTGTGAATAAGCTATGGCGCGATAACACCTATAGGAAAATGTTTTCAGAAGCTTTCCCCCGAGCAAATAGAGAAGGGATAGATACACTTGAAGTAATGAACGCTATTGGCTGCTATGTACGCAGCCTGGTAGCACTCAACAGCCGTTTTGATGAATATATGCGTGGCAATAAAAATGCTATGACTGCGGCTGAAATAAATGGGTTCAACTTATTTATGGGTAAGGCAAAATGTGGTACCTGCCATTATATGCCATTGTTCAACGGCGCATTTCCGCCGCGGTTCATGAAGATAGAAACTGAAGTAATAGGCGTTCCGCAATCCCTTACCAGTAATATAATTGACAGTGATATGGGACGGTACAACATACTGCAATCCCCGTCATTGAAACATGCATTTAAAACCACCACAGTGCGCAATGCAGCCCGTACTGCACCGTATATGCATAATGGTGCATTTACCACCCTGGAACAAGTAGTGGACTTCTACAATAAGGGTGGTGGCAATGGTCTGGGATTGAAAATAGACAACCAGACACTCCCCTTTGACAAGCTTGAGCTCACGACCGTAGAAAGCAATGAACTGGTTGCATTTATAAAAAGCCTGGATAGTAAGTGAGTATTAGTAATGCTTTGTTGTACAATTGTCTTGTCTCCCATCTCAAAGCCTGTTATATCCTTATTCTAAGAAGATCGGCTGCGATATCCTGAAACGATTTTTTTATATAGCTATAGGGGCAAAAATATGTATAATCATTTTATTAAGATGATTATATATTGGTTATCAAAAACATATATGTTTTTTTAAGGAAATTTTTTTCTTGTTTTGATGTAAGTTGTGAATATTTGCATTTTTTTTCTTGTTGGGTATTTAAAAGCGTTATTTACAGAAATTGGGTTTTTAATGTGTGGAAACAGAAGTTCGGCCTTTGAAATAAGGCAATAATTGGGCCAGTCGATGGTCAGCACTTAAATGGAACAGGAAAGTCTATGATAAAAAACCAATCGGTCCGTATTTGGTATATAAACTGCCTGATACTTATACTGTTGTTATCTTCCTGCAATTATTTTACAGCCAGTAATACTGATCACCCTGTTGTGCTGAAGCCAGCTTTGATTCATGCTGAAGATCTTTTTCAAACAAAAAGAACGGACGCACTCCAATATATTGAATCTGCGTACAGAACGATAGATCATCCGGGTCCTGGAGACATGTACGCCAAGTACAACTTTTACAGAAAGTACTATTACGAGGAAAAGAATTATCCGCAGGCTTTGTTGTATATAGATAGCATGCTGAATGTACTGAAGCCCCATGCAACAGAAAAGGCTTACAACCTGGAATATGCTGAGGCATACCTGCATAAAGGTGACGCTTTATTTAAGCAGAAAAGATTCAGCGCCGCCTACCTGAACTATTACGAAGGCAAAACCAGTGTATTAGCTACAGATGATACCTGTGCATATTCTACGTTCCTATACGACTTTTATGCCCGGCTGGCCAAGATATGTTATGGCCAGAGCCGTTTTACTGATGCGATAGCCTGGCATAAGGCCGGGATGCCCTACCTGGTAGCATGTGAAATGGATTTTCAAAAAGAATACCTGCTACAGGGGCTACTTGATAATATTGCTTTGTGCTACAGCAAAGTTGGAATAAATGATACCGCAATGTATTATTATCACAAGGCGCTTGAAACGGTTAAGTCGATACAACCAACCACTGATAGAGAAAAAAACAATCTTGCCATGGCCCGGGGTGTAATACTTGGCAATATAGGTACGATCAATTTCAGACAAGGGGACATAATCCAGGCTGAACGAAATTTTAGAGAAAGTATAGCAATAAACAGCCAGAAGGGATACGCTTACTCGGATGCACAGATCACGAAAATGAAACTGGCTGAACTGTATCTATATACAAAACAGTTTGACTCTGCGGGAATATTAATACAACAAATAAAATCGCCTACCGATACTATAGCTGAGGCCCAAGACAGGCTACAGATGCTACAACTAGAAGCATCATATAAAAATGCAATTGGCCAAACCGCACAAGCGTATGCCCTGCTCATGCAGTCTATTGAGCAAATAAATGCATTGAAGAACGAAAACCAGGCCCTTATGGCTACGGATTTCACCAAAGAATTTGAATTGCTGAAACGGCAGTATGACCTGCAGGACCTGCAAAGACAAAACCTGCAAAAGAATCTGTACCTGCTGGCCGCAGTGCTGATGTGCCTGATGGCCGTAATTATTATTTACCTGGTGCTGAAAAGCAGCAAGCAAACCAAAACCATTATGCGGGAATCGCAACTGCATAACAAACAACTGGAGATGACGCTTGATGCGCTTGAAAAAAGCAGCCAGGAAAATACGCAGCTGCTGGGTGTAGTGGCACATGACCTTAGGAACCCCATCAGCGCTATTTATGGCATAAGTACACTAATGGCCGAGGATGAAGGGCGTAACGAAGAAGACCTGGAAATGCTGGAACTCATCAAAATATCGAGCAAGAACCTGGATATCATTATACTGGATCTGCTGGCTGCCAAGGTGAACAAAGTATCTGGAGATAAGGCCAAGGTGCCAGTAGATCTGCTTCATTTGTTGCAGGAAAGCGTATCGCTATTGCAATATAGAGCCGAAGAGAAGAAACAGCGTATAGTGCTTGTAGATGGGCAACATTGCAGGGTGAGTATTAACCGGGATAGGGTATGGCGTGTGGTCAATAACCTGATCGTGAATGCCATAAAATTTAGTCCCGGACATACACAGATCAATATAAGCATTGATGTGCAAGAGCAGGAGGCAATAGTATGTGTAAAAGATGAAGGTATTGGCATACCTGCAGAGCTGAAGGAAAAGATATTCCTGCTGTCAACAGATGCTAAAAGGCAGGGAACAGACGGAGAGGAAACCTTTGGACTTGGACTTTACATATCTAAACAGGTGATAGAAGAACAGGGCGGCCGCATATGGCTGGAAAGCAATGTGGGCAAGGGCACGTCATTCTATTTTTCGTTACCGTTAATATAAGAGAATAATCAGGCAGGAACAGATGTTCCGACCTGATTGCTCTTTAGATCATGTTTTATTCTTGGCTACCGAATGTTGATAGTTCGCTCTATTTGTATTTGCTCCAAAAACCAAGTGTCGTGCGATACTACTATAAGTGTTCCTCTATATTCATTGATCGCTGCAGTTAAAATTTCTATGTTTTGAATATCCAGATTGTTAGTTGGTTCGTCCAGTACTATCATGTCTGGCGCCTGGTTGCCAATAATAAGGCAACACAGCATTAGTCGCATTTTCTCGCCACCGCTCAGGCTGTTACAAGGTTTATCCCAATCGTTTTTTGTAAACAAAAATCTGCTTAAGCGAATCTTTATTTCGTGCTCCTGTAATTTGCCTGAATTGAATCGTGCAGCTTGTTCATACACACTCAGGTTATTGTTGACCAGGGAGTAATCCTGGTCAATATAGATGGACCGGATATCTGCACGATACATGACGCCGGAACCGGGTTGCAAATCACCGAGGATCATTTTCATAAAAGTGGTTTTTCCAGAACCATTTCCACCTTTAATAGCTATACGTTCACCACTTACAATTTGAAGATCTACTAGTTGCGGCCAAAGTAGCCGACCATTGTATGCAGCATTTATACCTTGGGCGGTAACCAGTATCTTGCCAATATGAAGAGATGAATTATCGAACCCAATTTTCATTTTACCGATGTCCGGCAGCTCCTTACGCAGTTCGTTTAGTTCCTGGGCTATCCCATCTACTTTGCCTGCATGCACATCCTTTATTCGCGATGTGCTTTTCTCGGCATTATTCCTCAGCGTATTCATACTTATAGTAGGCAGGCCTGCTTTTTCTTGTTTTTTCTTACCCCGGGCATCCAGCTTCTGTTCCCGCTCAAGAGCTTCGCGTTCGGTTTCTTTCGCCTTGCGTAGTGTTTTTTCTTTGCTTTTTACTTCCTGATCCAGGGCATTGTTTTCCGCCAGTTTTTGTGCCATATAAAAATCATAATTGCCACCATACGCGGTTATACCTCGTTTACTGAGTTCATATACTGTGTCTAACAGGTTAAGCAGCGCTCTGTCGTGGCTTACAATAACAAGCGTATTGGTTGTTGACTGTATATATTCATAAAGAATTTCCCTACTTGGGATATCCAGATGGTTACTAGGTTCATCCAGCAAAACAGCTTCAGGCTGATGAATGAGGATACCTGCGAGGAATACTTTCGTTTTCTGTCCGCCACTCAGCGTACCCATCTTTTGGCTTATGTCAAGACGGGTCAGTTGCCAATGTGAGAGCGCCTGATGGCATCGTTCTTCAATGGTCCAGTCGTCATCCAGCAACGTAAGGTTAGCGTCGGTTACGTTGCCATTCAATATATCTTTTAACGCCGCTAATTTACCATCAACTCTTAGCGCTTGTGCAATGGTATAATCGTTGAACTGGCCAAGGATCTGTGGCACATAGTATGGAATTGTTTCTGACTTGACGAATCCAGAAGTGGGCAGCAATAGCCCTGTCATGATCTTCAGCAGCGTAGATTTCCCTGCGCCATTGTTACCTATCAGGGCAATCTTATCGTGTTTGTGGATGGACAGATTTATGTTATCAAACAATAAATCCTTGTCGGGATGTAAGTAGGTGACACCTTGCAGCAGCATGATCTCATTCTTTAAAAATGGAAAAATAGCAGGTATCCACAATTGGATGTGGGCCGCCGTTTATCTTTTGGGAATGAAATATTCTACACTGCTACTTTTTTGAATTGTAAATGCAAAGATAAATATTTTTCTAACCCAAAAACACTGTAGTAGCAGTGATTATGGTTGGCTAGCTTGAGATCATGGTTTCTAAACTAGTGCCGGGTATTGCGTTTTTTAAGTTTTTAATGATCAGGAATAGTCAGTTTTACATCTGGCTTTGGCGCACCCTTTCATTTTAGAAGTGCATTTTATGTAACTAAGTAGAAGGTGTGCCTTATTACCGTTGCTCCCAGCGCGACTATAATTATATGTCTTCAGCTTTGAAAATGCCCGACTATTTGTAAAAAATGCAAATCGGGCATTTGGAGGTTTATAAATGGTTGAAATATGCTGTGGTGGCTGATATTAATTATTTTAAGCAAGCTAAAAAAGCCTGATTAATGCCCGATTGTGCCCGACGCCGGGCATTTGGTTTGTCTTGAACACGATTACCGGATTGCAAAATAGACACGATTTTTGTTGGTCTAGATTTGTAGAATAGCTACAAACCTATCATTGTTATACGCAAGATACGATAGGGTGGTGCTATTTATGTAACCAAGATATTCACAGTTCCACGGTTTGTAGTGTTCCACAACGGGCCTGTAAATTCTTATAGGCTTAATGCTAATTATCAGCATCAGTTTTTTTGAATTCCGGTCGGGAGACCTGCAGCACTTTATTGACACGGATCATCTTGCAGAAGATCCGCGCCAGAGGGATCGGGAATATTTTATTGAGAGGTTTTTTTTCTTGAACACGATTATTGGATTGCAAGATGGACACGATTTGTGGGTCTGATTTGTAGATAGCTACAGACCTGTCATTACTATAGCGCAAGCTACGATGGGGGGCTATTTATGTAAGCAAGATATTCATACTTCCACGGTTTGCAGTATTCTGCAACGGGCCTGTAAATTCTTATAGGCTTAGGGGCTAATTATCAGCATCTGTTTTTTGAATTCCCGCCGGGAGGCCGGCTGCACTTTATTGACACGGATCGTCTGCAGACGATCCACGCCAAATGGTAAAAAATTAAATCTTTATTTTGCAAATCTACAATAATGTATAGACTATGAAATTTAATAGATATAAAAAGCCCCGCTACTCGCGGGGCCCCTAAACATAGATATTTATAGTTAGCTACTGATCACCATTATTTTCTTCCTGGCCTTCGTGGTTATCACCGCCAAGACTGTAGTAGTTATTTTCTTCGTCTTCTTCGCCCATAGCTTCATCTGCATCATCATCTTCGCTGCCGGGTACGTCCAGGTCGCTGCCGCTAAGGCTTTGGGTGCTGCTTTCGTTGAGCGGATCGCCATCTTCATCGGTATCGTCCAGTTCACCTTCAAGCAGGTTATTATCATCTTCAGTACTTCCGTTCTCTATGGCACCCAGGATCTTCAGGTCTTCGGCGGTTATATCTGCATCATTATCTATATCACCTGCCACATCTGGAGTGCTGCCGGGCTCGTCGGTTTCTTCTTCAAGAGATTCCTCGCCTGTATTATTGCCGGCATGGGTTATATCGTCGCTTGCAGGGTAGTGAGGGTATCCTGGAAATTCCTCTTTCTTCTTTTCGTCTTTCATGGTTGTGTTTTGTGAAATGATATAAAAGGTGTGCCGTAATGTATAACGAATTTAATGAAAGATACATAAAGTGTATTGGTTGGGCTTACAAATACCTGATGACACTTATATTAGTTTATAGCGGTGGTAGCTTGCTTTTGGGGTATTTACCCAGGTCCATATTGCCGCCCAGTGTTCCTTTTAATCGCTTTATCAAAGAATCATTGGCAACTATTGATACAAAGTCGGGGGTAAAGGCAGGCGTGGGGTCAATTTCAGGGGTGATATTGGTGAAGGCCGCTATCGCATCCTGGGTAAACGGCAGGTGATAAATGGTGCTGCTGAACTTACGAATGGTAAATGGCCGGAGCATGGTGCTCTGAAATACATCGGTAGCTACGCCAATGGTCTTGAACCCTGCTTTTTGTGCTTCTTTATAACCATAATAAATATTTTCGGTACTGTGGCGTGCGCGGGTATCGCAAATGATATTTTCTTTGGGTATGCCCAGTTTCTCTGCATATAACCCCATAATGATACCTTCTTTATATGGGGTGTACACTGCACCACCTGAATAGATAATGTTGCGTACATAACCATTGCGGTATAGTATAACCGACCACATAACGCGGGCCTGCATTACAGCATGCCATTTCTTGCCATCGAAGGGTACACCGGGTACTATAATGGCATCGAGAGGGGCGATGTCTTTTATCCTATCGAGTGCCAGTTGGGTGGTACGGTGTGGTGTGATACGATATATTAAGTATGCCAGGAAAACACCCATAGATGTGGCAGAAAGGGTGCGTGCGTGGCTCTTCTTCAATTTTTTAAATTATTATAGATTGCGAAGTAAGGTATAAAGATAACATTATAGGGCGTGTGAATGTTTCATTAAGATTTGGCAATGCATTTGCAATGATGGCTAATCTTATTTGTATTGTGACACAATGCCTTTCAGCTCGTTTAGTCTCAGCAGCGCCTCAACGGGGGTAAGTGTGTTCACATCGGTAGTTTGCAGTACCTGCTGTATGCGGCGCAAATCTTCAGTAAGGCCATCAAAAATATTGAGCTGGTATTGTGGCTTGGGCGGTATTTTTTTTACCTGCTGGGTTGTGCTTTCGTTAGCGCCATGCTTTTCTTCCAGCAAGGCAAGTATCTGGTTGGCACGATCGAGCAGGGCAGGGGGCATACCTGCCATGCGAGCCACCTGTATGCCAAAGCTGTGGCGACTGCCGCCGGGCTCCAGCTTGCGCAGGAAGATGACCTTGTTGCCTGCTTCTTTGTGTGTGATGTGGTAATTGTGAACGCGCGGTAATTGGTGCTCCAGCTCGTTCAGCTCGTGGTAGTGGGTAGCGAACAATGTTTTAGGGCGCGTGGGACTACCGTGTAAGTGCTCTACAATAGACCATGCTATGATGATACCATCGTACGTGCTGGTGCCGCGACCGATCTCGTCCAGTATGACCAAGCTGCGCTCGCTAAGGTTGTTGATGATGCTGGCGGTCTCATTCATTTCTACCATGAAGGTACTCTCGCCACCGCTCAGATTGTCTGATGCGCCTACACGGGTAAATATTTTATCGGTAAGGCCAATTGTGGCGCTGGTAGCCGGTACAAAACTACCCATATGCGCCATCAGCGTTATTATGGCCGTTTGCCGCAGTAATGCCGACTTACCGCTCATGTTGGGGCCGGTAAGTATAATGATCTGCTGCTTTTCTTTATCCAGCAAGGTATCGTTAGCTATATAACTTTCGCCGGGTGGCAATTGCTGTTCTATTACCGGGTGGCGGCCCTGCTTTATGTCCAGCACAGCTTCCTGCACTACAGTGGGGCGGTGATAGTTGTACTGGCGTGCATTATTGGCAAAGCACAGCAAACAATCGACCTGGGCTATAATATGCGCATTGGCCTGTATGGTAGATATATGGGGCTCTATGGCGCTGAGCAGTTGCTGGTACAGGCTCATTTCAAGTACCATAATGCGGTCTTCGGCACCCAGTATTTTTTCTTCGTATTCCTTTAGTTCTGGTGTTATGTAACGCTCTGCGTTCGCCAGGGTTTGCTTACGTATCCACTCGGCAGGCACCTTGTCTTTGTGGGTATGTGTTACCTCCAAGTAGTAGCCAAACACATTATTATATGCTATTTTAAGAGACGAAATGCCGGTTAGCTGCGCCTCTTTCTGCTGTATCTGCAACAGGTAGTCTTTACCATTGCGAGAAATATTCCTTAAATGATCCAGCTCTTCAGAGACCCCTTCGCGTATCATTCCGCCTTTGTTGGCAATAGCGGGCAGGTCATCGGCCAAGGTATTTCTTATCAGCAGTTGCAGCTCCTGCATAGGCTGTAATGGGCGCACCATATTGCACAAGGCTTCTTCATTTCCCGCCATGCACTCCTCGCGCATGCGCTCTATAAAATGCAGTCCCTTGCCCAGCTGTGACACTTCGCGTGGATTGGCTTTTTTCAGTGGTATCTTACCAATAAGCCTTTCTATATCGCCCACCTGTTTTATATGGTGGGTAAGCGATTTGTTCATGTCCTGCTCCAAAATAAAATGCGCAACAAGATCGAGCCGATGCTGTATCTTGTTCATATCGAACAAGGGGAGCAACAGCCAACGCTTCAGCAGGCGTGCACCCATGGGCGTGCAAGTATGGTCTATGGCATTGAGCAGGTTGTTCCCATTTTCGGCAGCACTGCCTACTAATTCCAGGTTGCGTATGGTAAAACGGTCCATCCACAAAAAGTCGTTAGCCACAATGCGCTGCAGGCTATTGATGTGCTGCAGGTTGGGATGCTCGGTATCTTTGAGGTAATGAAGGGCTGCGCCCGCAGCTATAGTTGCTGCCTTCAGGCCCTCAATACCAAATCC
>Ga0206982_1041_pt1 | contig 48956 bp, 56 predicted proteins | sample Alteio_BWMinCont_18_FD_153493 | JGI IMG/M metagenome (GOLD analysis project Ga0206982, IMG submission 153493) | Enriched cells from forest soil in Barre Woods Harvard Forest LTER site, Petersham, Massachusetts, United States -... | ecosystem: Environmental > Terrestrial > Soil > Temperate forest >... | reverse complement strand
TACGAGCGCAGCGCTGGCAAACGGAAAACGGCCGGAAAAGCCTGCAGAACGGTGGCGAGGCCGCGACAGATGACGAAGGAAACTTTCGTCTCGCAGAACTCACTCCCGGAAGCTACCACCTGTCGTTTGTTCCAGCGAACCGTGGAGGCTGGGTTACTTACGACAAACTGCATCGAAGAAAGCAAACGAATCAGGGGTACGGGCCCCAATTCTATCCCGGGGTCGCGGATGTGGAGTCCGCAACCGCAATTGAACTGCGGGCCGGCGCGACGGTGCATATCACGCAAGCCTTAAGCCGCCAGCCGCTATTTGAGGTTGCGGGAGTGGTGCGCGGAGCCACTCCGGTTGGGGGATTCAGCCTTACGCTGATGAATGCATCGGGTGACATGGTGCAAAGGATCGTCGGCATCGACCCTAAGAGCGGAGAATTCCAAATCCCCGGAGTACCGGCGGGAACCTATTTGCTCGCGGCTTCGGCTCAGGCGCCGAACGGAAACGGGCCGCAAGAATTACAAGTGCAGCTGACAGCGACGCGGCTGATTCAATTGAAATCCGACTTGGCCGGCCTGGTCCTTATCCTAGGGCGAGGGATCTCCGTGGGGGTTCAAGTCTACGGAGGAATTCCGCCCGTCGAAACCACCAATGTGCCTCAGGTCATGGTGCAGTTGATCTCCAAGGAATTTTTGCAAAACTCGCGTGGAACTATGGTTCCTCCGCAGAATGGGGAGCCAAGGCCGGCGGCAAGAATCGAGGACATCCCACCGGGGACCTACACGGTGGAAGCATCGCCGAATCAACCGGCATACATAGCCTCACTCCGTTGCGGGAGTGTGGATTTGCTGCGCGACGACCTGACGATTGCGCCCGGTGGTGTTCTGCCGCCGATCGAGGTGACGCTCGGGAAGGACGGTGCGCAATTGAGCGTCAAGGTGATGGAAAAAGGGCAGCCTGCCGCTGCCGCAGTGGTGATTTACTCCGAAGAATATCCGAGGCGGTCGGTCCTCACACAGACGAACGAAACCGGTGCGTTCTCCCAGGGCAACCTTGCGCCCGGCAAATACCAGGTTATAGCGGTGAAGGATGCGCTTGATCTGGAATTCCGCAGTCCCGGCGCGATGGAAAAGTACCTGGAGCATGCGAGCGCAGTGACGCTGCAGTCCGGAGGAGCCGAAACAAGCGTGCGAGTTGAGGTCCAGGAGCTCCCGGAAAGGCACCGATGATGGCGGCGTTGTTCTGCCTTGGAATGCTGCTCACTATGCCTCCGGCCGGCGCCGAGGAGCAAGCACCGCCTGCGTATCGCATCAGCGGCGTGGTCGTTGATGCGGTGACCGGTGTGCCGGTTGCGCACGCAGAAGTATCTATTTCAGTAGGCACAGACGAAACGAAAACCACCGCTGGGGAAGACGGGCGGTTTGTCTTTCAAGGTCTTGAAGCCGCGAAGTATCCGCTCTTCGCCACGGCGCAAGGCTATGTACGGGAGGGGCACAACGAACACGGCGGATTTCAGACGGCTGTCGCCGTCGGAAGCGCGATTGATTCCGAGCATGTGATCTTCCGGCTGCATCGGCAAGTCATAATTACCGGCCGAGTGACGGACGAGCATGGAGAAACCGTGCGCCAAGCGCAGGTGATGCTATTCGGCACGGAAAGCACAAGCGGTAGACATGCCCGATTTGTCCAAGCACAAATGCAGACGGACGACTTGGGCGAATACCGTTTTGCGCGCCTGCAGCCTGGCAAATACTATGTGGCAGTGGAAGCCCGGCCCTGGTACGCGCAAACGGGATTCAGCTATCTGCCTGAACAGGACAGGCATTCTTTCAGATCGACAAACAGAGGACCGTCCCCGGATCCCTCTTTGGACGTTGTCTATCCGATTACGTTTTATCCGGGCGTGACAGATGAGCAGGCCGCAGGAGAACTGAATCTGACGGCGGGTGAAAAAGTAGAGGCCAACGTCCCGCTTCAGGCTGTTCCTGCAGTCCATGTGCGACTGGCAAATTTGCCAGTCGGTGAGATCGCAATTCAGATTGGGGCGAATGAAAAGCTCTTTGGAACGTTGGACATGGCGCTGGGTGTCGCATCCGCACAGATCTCACCCGGCGAATATGAAGTAGCAGGTCTGCCTCCGGGAGATGTCAAGCTGGTCGTCGACCAGGGCGGAAGCCAGGGATCGAGCTCTCGAGCAATCAGAACAAATGTGAGCGAGGGCGAAACGCTGGACGGGGCCGGAACAGGAGCAACAGCGAACGTATCAGGGCGCGTGATTTTCCCGGCCGGCGACGCGAACCCCGCGCGAGGCCAAGTGAGTCTTGTCGGCGAGGACACTCAGGGCGCTTCCGCCATGCTAGAAAAGGACGGCAGATTTTCTTTCGCGGCAGTACTAGAGGGCGCTTACAAAGTATCCGTGAATCTTCCGGTGAGCGACGAGTACGTGGGGGGAGTTTACGCAACGGGAGCGAAGGCAAGTGGCCGGGATATTACCATTTCCGGGGCGGGCAACGTCCAGCTGAATATCACGATGGGAAGAGGAGTGGGTCAAGTGACGGGGGTGGCTAAAGTCGACGGCAAACCGACAGCCGACGTGATGGTCCTGCTTGTGCCGGAGACCGGACAGAACCTCGAGGAGGATTACCGATTGGATCAGAGTGACAGTGATGGAACCTTCGCGCTGGGCGGAATCCTGCCGGGAAGATATTCGCTTGTGGCTATCGAGGACGGCTGGGACCTGGAATGGACTAACGGGACTGTCTTGAAACCATATCTGGCCAAAGGACAAACACTGCAAATTTCCGCTAACGATCAGAAAAAAGTGGTCGTCGAGGTGCAGCACAAGATGTGATGTTGTTGAGCTGGTGTTACTCGTGCTTGATGGTTCAGCGACAACTTGACTGCCGCAGCTGAGCCTGGAATGCAAGTCACGCCGCAAAGTGGAGAAGCGCGTTCATATCATTGTTCGCGAAGGGCCACGACTGGATCGACGCGGGTGGCGCGGAGAGCGGGAACGTAGCTGGCGGCGAAGGCTACGGCTAGAAGTATCGCGGAGACGGCACCGAGGGTTACGAAATCGGTGGACTTGACGCCGTAGAGCACGGAGCTTAGGCCGCGGAACAGCAGGAACGAGAGAACGATTCCAACCGCAGTCCCGATTAGCGCCATGCTCATTCCCTGCTTCAGAACCATGGCCAGGACGTTGGAGCGCTGTGCTCCGAGCGCGGTGCGAATACCGATTTCTTGCGTGCGCTGACTGACGGAATATGAGACGACGCCGTAGACTCCTACCGAGGCAAGAACCAACCCGAGAAGGCCGAAGGCTCCTACCAGCATGGCGCTGATGCGTGCCGGCAAAAGAGGTTTGCCGTACTTGACGTGGGTGTCCATGGTGTTGACTCCGAAGACGGGCAGACTTGCGTCGAGCTGGCTAATTTGGTCGCGGACGGCGGGGACGAACTGCTGCGGGTCGCTTTCGGTATAGACGAAGAGGTTGGCGCCCGAAAGGTAGCTCTGCGCGAGCGGAAGGTAGACGAAGAGTTGGGGCGTCTCGTAGAGAAAAAGATACTTGCCGGTACGGGTGACCCCCACAACCTCAATTGGCGGACCGTCTTTTTTGGTGCGAAAACTCTTGCCGACGGGATTTTCGCCAGGCCAGATTTTCTTGGCGAAGGCTTCGTTGACGATGGCGACTTTGGGGCCCGTGGCGGAATCGGCTTCCGTAAATTCGCGGCCCTGGATGACCGGAGTACCGGCGGTGCGGAAATAGTTGGGTTGGACTTCGTCGTCGAACGCGGATTCGGTTTTTGTTTTGTCGTCGATGACCCGGCCTTCGGGAAAAATGCTAACGAGCGAGTTGTCGTAGCCCATGGGTATGTAGCCACCGATGGCGGCGTCGCGAACTCCGGGAATGGAACGAACGCGTTCGGAGAGCTGCTTGTAGAACTGCTGGCCGCGCTCCTCGCTATAGCCTTGGAGACCGAGGTCCATAGTCATCATGAGGGTGTGATCGACGCGAAAACCCATATCGACCTGAGCCGAGTTTTGCAGGCTGCGCATGAAGAAGCCGGCGCAGGCAAGAAGAAGCAGACACACAGCGACTTGCGCGACGACGAGAGCATTGCGAAAACGATGATGGCCGGTGGACGCGCCGCCGGAGCGGCCGCCAGCCTTGAGAGTGTCGGCTAGATCGGTGCGCGAAGCTTGGATCGAGGGAAGCAGGCCAGCGATCATGCCGGTGATAAGAGCGGCCAAGAAGCTGAAACCGAAGATGCGCCAGTCCATGCGCAGATCAAAGAGGCGCAAAGGAATGTCGGTAGGGATGTGGACGGACATGAGCGCGAGGGCGGCCCAACGGGCAAAAACGAGGCCGAGGATTCCTCCGAAGGCAGAGAGCAAGACTGTTTCTGTTAGAAGTTGGCGCATCATGCGGCCCCGGGTGGCACCGAGTGCCGTGCGGGTGGCGAATTCTTTTCTGCGGCCGTTGGCGCGCGCGAGGATTAAGTTGGCGACATTGGCGCATGCGATCAAGAGGACAAGTCCTACGAGCAGCATGAATACGAGGGCAGCCGTGGACATGAAATTGGTGAGGCCGGGCTCAGGGCGGGCTTTGAGCTCCGGCAAAACAAGGAGCGACGTGGAGTTGTGAGCTTCCGGGAATTCTTGCGCCAGGCGACGATCGAGCGGTTCGGCTGCGGCCATGGCTTGTGCGGCGGTGACGCCGGGTTGGAGACGCCCGAGTACGCGCAGAAAGGTTGCGCTGCGGCGTTCGAGAGTATCCGCCTGGGTCGGGTCGAGAGTGCCAAGGGTTGTGAGGGGAAGATAAAAATCGGGTTCGAGGAAGTAGTAGGCCCCGCGCCAGCGCTCGGGGGCTACGCCGATGATTGTGAAAGCGTGGTTGTTGACCTGAACGGTTTGGCCGATGATTGCGGGACTGCCGCCGAAGCGCTTTTGCCAATATTTATAGCTGAGAACCATGAGTGGATCCTTGCCGGGGATCCAGCCCTCGTCGGACGCAAAAGTGCGGCCGCGGGCGGCCTCAAGGCCTAGCATAGAGAAGTAGTTGCCGCTGACCATTTCAGCCCAGGCACGCTCTGGGCGGCCTTCGGCGCCGAAATTCACGGGATTCGGGACATAAGCAGCGAGGTCAGAGAAGACGGTCTTGAGCTCACGATAGTCTTTGAAGTCGGGATACGACAGTTGCAGGGGGAAATCAATGGCGCGGGGTTTGGAGGCGAGGATGACAAGCTGCTGGGAGTCTTTGACGGGGAGCGGACGCCAAAGTATGCCGTTGAAAACGCTGAAAATGGCAGTGTTCGCGCCAATGCCTAGACCGAGAGCGAGCATGGCGATGAGCGTGAAGCCAGGGCTCCTCAGGAGCATGCGAAAAGCGTAGCGCAGGTCTTTCCGGAAAGTTTCCATGGGCTCCCCCTCGCGGACGTATACAGAAGTAACGAGCGGGGGACCGAGAATGTTTCATGCGAAAGCAGTTATTGCGGCTGCGGCGTTGCTGTGCCGCTCAGTTCTATAGAGTGAGGGCTGCCGGGTGCGTCGTTCACGATCAAGACTTGGGCACTTTTTACCCCTAGCGTTGCAGGCGCAAACACCACTCCGATATAGCAACTCGCTTTGGGTGCAAGCTGGAAGGTCCCTGAGGGGCAACTATTCTTGACTGTCTGAATGTGGAATTCGCCGCTGGCCGGCCCGTTGATGTTTATTTCCGAATTGATGTTTAGAGTGCCGCTGCCTGCATTGGTCAACCCGATCACCAGGGCAGCGCTGGAAGCTCCTTGCTGCTGATTGCCAAAAGCAAGGCTAGCGGGAGCGAACGAGACTACCGGACCCGGGGCGGTCGAGACACCTTTCAAGCTGACCGTCTGCGGACTCCCGGAAGCGTTATCAGCAATACTCACTGCCGCGGACTGCGTTCCTGTGACCGTAGGGCTAAACGTTACGCGAATTTCGCAGCGGACCCGCGGAGCCAACACGCCTGGGGCAATTGGACAGTTGTTGGTCTGCGCGAAATCGGCGATGTTTTCACCGCTGATGGTTATACCCGTGATGGACAAATCGGCTTGGCCGGTGTTGGTAACAACCACCAATTGCGGAGCGCTAGCCGTTTCCTGGATTTGCGCCGGAAAGTTCAATTGATTTGCGGAGAGGCTGATTTGCGGCTCAGCGCCCCACGTTCCATTTCCAGTTGCCATCAACAAAGCGGCAGCCAGCAATCGGCAGCCAGGAACAAACAACACGCGCTTGAATCCCGGAGCCCGGACCATCCATTCCGACAGTGTGAACTTTTTCTTCAGGTTTCTCCTTCACTGAATTCAAGATGAAATATCAAACGGCGATGGAGCGACGGATTGCGCATTGCCTTTGCACTCGGTGTGCGCGCACAGGCAATCGCTGTCCGGCGTCTTGGCCATGGACTCGCACTCGATGCTGCAGTACTTGCCCGAGGTTGCCACACAGGAAAGAGCCCGGATGTGCGCACCTCTCGCCTTTTGGAGCGGCCATGTCGCTCCTCCCACTGCGGATGAAGACTGCATCATCCAAACCTAAATACTAGTCACCAGGACAAAGTGGTGCTGTACGGAAAGGAACACATTGCGAAGGTTGCCGTCAGTCTGCGAACGGCTCACCGAGAAGGAGCATTGACGCGCGCCGCTGCGGTTGGCCCGTGCCGACATAGGTGGCTAGGAGCTACGTGTTGCCGCAGCGGATTTGACGTGGCGCCGCGGTCGCCGTAACGAGCGTTTCGTAGGGAATCACAGAGATGGCTCCCGCGCGCAGGGCTTGCGCATAGAACGCGTCGGTGTCAGGCACGCAGACGCGGGCATCGGCTGGAATTTTCCATGAGCTTTCGTGATGAAGGCTGCGCCGAAGGTGCATCGGTTAACGAAAAACAGGAAAGGACACAGAACAATACGGCAATGGCCCAAACGCTTCGCGAATCGTTCTCCGGGAGGGCTAGGACGTGTGCCCGCATGCGAAGCGCGGAGCGCTGATATTGCCGGAGATTTCCCTAAAGGTGACTTCGCCGACGTCTGTAGAGGAAACGATTCTGACCTCACAGTGTTCGATGAAAGAGGGGCAATCGCGTTAGTGCGCTCGCGTAACAAGTGGCCGTCTTCCCGGTTCCGCGTGTATTCATTGTGGCACTCTCCCAAACAATTCTTCCTGATACGGTGGCCAGAGCCCGCAAAATAGAGGCGAGTCTTGGAAGATTCGTTTGCCTCCTTGCGGCCCGTCTGCTTCCTACTAGAGACGGGTACATCGGGGCGTTGCTTGTTCGAAGGACCAGATGACACGGGACGTTGGATTGCCTCAGATAGGTGAAGGTGTGCCAAAAACGGAGGGCCAACTTCAAGTTAAATCAAGTCGCTGGAGTTCCTCGAGCAAAAAAATCCTCTTGGTCCTCGCACTGCTTTTGCCAGTCCTACTCGTTGGCGCGTCACTGCGTGGCCGCCCGAGCTATGCGCTTACAGCCTTCGGGGATTTAACTCAGCTTTTCATGCTTGCTACCGCGACTCTGTTTTTTGCTTGGAAGGGTTTTTCTGCTCGCGGCACACCGCGGGCATTCTGGTTCTTGATTGCGCTGGGATTCGGGATGTGGTCGGTCAACATGGTCTTGTGGGTTTATTATGAGGTGTGGTTAAACCAGCCTGTTCCGTCAGTTCCTATCGGAAATTTCCTACTGTTCATCAAACCCGTTCCGATGCTTGCTGCGCTGGCCCTCCAGCCAAATAAGGAAAGCCCCCAGCGCGCGCGCCTGCTGAGCTTTTTTGACCTCACTTCTCTTCTCGTTTATTGGACGTACGTCTATGTTTTCTGGGCCATGGCGTACCTGCTCGCTGGAAACGATTTGGCGCGTTACAACCGCAACTCCGACGTCGTCGGCGCGGTGGGGAATCAGGTATTTCTGTTCATTCTCGCTTTCGTGGCCATTCGAAGCCGGGGGCCATGGCGCGGTTTCTACTTGCACTTTCTTTGCGCCTCCGCGATGTACTGTTTTGCTTCCATCCTGATCAACCGCGCCATCAGCTCTGGACACTACTACACGGGGAGCTTTTATGACCTGCCACTCACCACGGCCATGGCTTGGTTTTGCGTCACGGCAATGACTTACAGCGTTGACTCCCAAACGCGGCTACCCCAAAGCTTGGAGGAGCCTAAAAGTGGGAGCCCCTCGGACCGAAGAACGATCCTGTGGTCCGCGCGCCTTTCCATGGTGGCAACCCTCTCGACTCCCGTGATCGGCTTGTGGTTGGTGACGAGCGGAGAAACACAAGATGCGGTGCGCCATTTTCGTATCGTTTTGACGTTGTTTACGATGTCGCTTCTGACCATTCTGCTTTTGCTGAAGCAAGATCTTCTCAACTTCAAACTCGCCGGCTACCTGCGAGACGCATCCTTAGCTTATTCGAACCTGAAGCGGTTCGAGAATCAACTCGTACAGAACGAAAAGCTGGTGTCGTTAGGCAAGTTCGTGGCGCGAGTGGCGCATGAGATCAATCGAGCCATGACCGCGGTGGGCAAGGATGTCGAGGATCTAAACGCCCAGCCCGCGGCGGATGAAAATCGACAGAGGATGACCACCAAGATCGGCGATTCCGCCCGCCGTACGAATGGTCTGGTGGAGAACATGCTCAGCTTCGCTCAGGAGATGCCCTCGCATCGTGCTTCTGTGGATGTCCGGCCGCTTTTGGAGAGCGCTGTGAACTTGACGCGCGCGGGGCGGAGACACAGCATTCGAGTGGAGATTCAAGAAGAGGGTGCTGTACCCATGGTCGAGGGTGACGCCAATCAACTGATTCAGGTATTCCTCCATATTATTGCGAATGCGATTGACGCTATGGAAGGAAACGAGGTGGGGTTGCTCGCCATCGCCATCAGCGCGCGGAAAGACCATATAGAAATCGGATTTGTGGACACGGGCTCGGGGTTAAAAGATCCGCGCCGCGTTTTTGAACCGTTTTACACCACCAAGCTTGTGGGCAAAGGAGTGGGGCTAGGGCTTAGCACGTGTTACGGGATCATTCGGCAGCATGGCGGCGAAATCGACTGCCAGAATCGGCCTGAAGGCGGAGCCGTTTTCAGGCTAGTGCTTCCAGCGGCTGTAGCGGCGACGGTGGAGGCCGTTTCCTAAAGGGCTTGTAGTTATCTGGGACAGTCATCGGGGACAAAGGATTGCTTCGGCGGATTGACACACTTTGGACGCGCATCGCATTGGGCTTAGTTCTCGCCCAGATCGCCGCGGCTGTCTTTTTGCAACCCAGCCGTGCGCTAACAGCGCTCGGGGATACCTTCCCTTGTCTGCTCGCCCTGGTTGTGATGATGGCCTTTCACAGCAACCACAGACAGTCGAGCGGAACGGTTCGATTCTTTTGGACCTTGAATGAGACGGCCTTCGGCATCCTGTTTCTATCTCAGTTTGTCTGGTTCTATTACGATGTTCTGCTCCGCCGGGTAGCACCAAATCCCGTAGCCGGGGACGGACTTTTTCTTCTCGCTCTAGTCCCTACGCTGGCCTCCTTGGCGCTCAGGCCCCAAGCCGAATCTGCTTCCGGCGATCTACGATTTCGCCGATTGGACTTTCTGTTGCTGCTCTCCTGGTGGGTCTGCCTCTACCTTTATTTTGCTTTGCCCTGGCAATTTGTGATCACCAGCTATCCCAACTACAACCCCGTGTACTACCTTCTTGCGCTGACGGAACACTGCGTGGCGCTGGCTGCCGTGGGAACGCTTTATGTGAAAAGCCAAGGCTCATGGAAGAGATTTTACCGGCAGTTCTTCTTTGCTTTGAGCGTCTTTGCGGCTGGGAGCCTTCTCCAGAATGTTTTCATCGACCGAGGCTTGTACTACACCGGAAGTTTCTACGACGTGCCTTGGGGTTTTTCGCTGGGGCTGCTTACTGTTGCCGCGGCATTGGGGGCAAAGCTTGCGTCTCAGCCCGTTCCGTCGGATTTCCCTTCGCAGAACCCGGGGTTGTGGAGCGCCCGGCTGGCCATGGTTGGAGTGATCTCTCTTCCTCTCTTGGCCATCTCCGCGGTTTTCGATCACCACAATCCGCAATCGATTGTTCTCTTTCGCCTCCGGTTGATCTTCGGCGCTGTATTGTTTCTGGGGACTTTGACATTTCTCAAGCTCTCCACGATGGACCGCGAGCTCTTGCGTTTGCTCGGCTTGACAGAGTCTTCTCTGGAAAGCTTGAAGCTTGTGCAAAACCAGATTGTGCAATCGCAAAGAATGGCAGCGCTCGGACGCTTGGCGTTTGGTGCGACTCACGAAATCAGCAATCCGCTGACCGCGATCTTGGGTTATGCCGAGCTGCTCCGCGACATTCCCACGCTCACGCCAGTAGAGCGCCGATCGGTGGAAGATATTCACGAACAAGTTCATGTGGCACAGGCTGCCATCAACGGAATGCGCAGATTTGTCCGCGTTGAAGCCGGCGCAGAAAAAAGCCCTTCCCCTGAACCAAAAACTCCTTGACGCCAGCCCTCGGGCCATAGCTATGGTTGACCGGTGCCGCGATAGGTGGCTAGGAACCAAGTGTTTCCGAACGGGTCCTTGACCGTGGCAGCGCGATCGCCGTAGGGGGCGTCGTTTGGCGGAGTCACGCCCGTGGCACCGGAGCGCACGGCTTGCGCGTAAACAGCGTCGGTGTCCGTGACGTAAACGTGTAAGCGGGCGGGCGTTGGCTGGAACTCGTCGTGTGCTTCGTCAATTTCGAATGTGGAATTGGCGATGCTGAGGGTGGCGTGGAGGACGTGGCCGTCGGGCGATTTGTGCACACCAAGCGCTTCCGCGCCGAAGGCTGCCTCGACAAAAGGAATCATGTCGTGCGCATGGCGAAGATGGAGATAAGGCTGCACCGCGCGAAGGCCCTCGGGGCCGGGCTCCCAACCTCTCGGAGTGGCAATGTACCAGACGTTGCCGAACTGGTCTCTGACGGCGCCCCAGCGATCACCGGATGGGTGGTCATCCGTCGGAGCGTATATGGAAGAGGCACCTGCCCGGAGGGCGCGAGCGTAGGTGGCGTCGGAATCGGCGACGTAGAGATGAGTTGTCATCGGGTGTGGCGGATATTGTTCATTCGCCTCGGCGAGCTCGATGACCGAGTCGCCGATTCGCACCTCGGCGTGCATAATGGAGCCGTCGGGCCGCGGCACGCGAATCCCCTCGGTGGCCTCGAAGGCTGACACCAGGAATTCCATGAATTTGGGAGCGCCGTTTACGAGAATATACGGCGCAATATTGTTGAAACCGGGACGGCGGAAATGCACGGTTCTGGATGATTGTGGTGCAGATGCACTGGCTTCGTTCATTGTGGTTCTCCTTGTGCGCCGGTTAAACCGGCGAGGTGTAGTGAATGAAAAAGTCATACGGTAGTAGTGGATTAGCGACCCACATCGGCCCCGAGTCATGCGGAGTCACTCGCAAGTGTGACGTCGAAGCGTTGACAGGGGAAAGTGCGGGCTGGGTATTCAGCCGCGTAAGAACCTTCCTCCGGGATGCCGACGCTGTAAGGAGATGCGGAAGGCTCCATCCGGTGCACCGATATCGCGAGGTGTACCGGAATCCCGCGCGGTCAGAGACCCCGAGCACGTACGGAGACACCTCACGCGGGAACCGGGAGATCCCAGGGCCACCCAAGGCCGCAGTTGCTTTGGGACGCATCGGGAAGTCTAAGGACGCACGCCGATGATGAACGGACCTGGGAAGTCGGACAGCCCTAAAGTACCTGCGAAGTCTCCGAACAAGGTCGGACAACCGGCCGCGGAGGGGATGGAGGGAAACGGGTTGGCCAAAGGGAACCTGCCACAGCAAAACGCGTCCCGGACACCGAGCCGGAAAGACGCGCCCAGTGCGCTGGAGCAGGTACGTCAAGCAGCAAAGAAGGATAAGCAGTTGCGGTTCACGGCGCTTCTGCACCACATCTACAACCTGGAGACCCTGCGCATGGCCTACTTTCGACTGAAGAAGGAAGCTGCGCCCGGTGTGGACGGTGAGACGTGGCGGCACTACGGCGAGCAACTGGAAGTGAATCTCCAGGACCTTTCCGAAAGGCTGAAGCGAGGAGCGTACCGAGCGAAACCGGTGCGTAGAGTGTATATCCCCAAGGCCGACGGGCGGCAAAGACCGCTCGGAGTCACAGCGCTGGAGGACAAGATCGTCCAGCGCGCGACGGTCGAGGTGTTGAATGCTATCTACGAAACGGACTTTCTCGGTTTTTCGTACGGGTTCCGGCCAGGGCGAAGCCAGCATCAAGCGCTGGATGCACTGTACACGGGACTGCTGACGAGGAAAGTGAACTGGGTGCTCGATCTGGACATCAAAGGCTTTTTCGATGGAATTTCTCACGAATGGCTGGTGAAGTTCGTCGAGCACAGGATTGCAGATCGGCGCGTCGTGCGGCTCATCCAGAAATGGCTGAATGCCGGCGTGCTGGAGGATGGGAAACGAATACGTGTGGAGGAAGGGACGCCCCAGGGCGGCAGTGCATCGCCGCTTCTGGCGAACGTCTATCTTCATTACGTATTTGACCTGTGGGTCCAAGCATGGCGTCGGAAGCGGGCGCATGGCGACATTGTCGTGGTGCGATTCGCGGATGACGTTGTGGTTGGATTCCAGAGCAAAGCGGATGCCGACCAGTTTCGGGCGGAACTCACCGAGAGAATGCGGAAGTTCAACCTGGAACTGCATCCCGAGAAGACGCGACTTTTGGAGTTCGGTCCGTATGTGATCGAAAACCGGAAGCGGCGTGGAGAAGGGAAACCGGAGACGTTCAATTTCCTTGGTTTTACGCATATCTGCGTGAAGAAAAGGAGCAATGGGCGATTCACGGTGCTGCGGCAGACGATTCGCAAAAGGTTGCAAGCGAAGCTGAACGAGGTGAAAGCCGAGCTTCGGCGGCGCATGCACACACCCATTCCCGAACAGGGTAAGTGGTTGCAAGCGGTCGTGCGTGGCCACATCCGTTACTACGGGGTGCCCATGAACACACCGGCGCTGTGGATTTTTCGGTTCCAAGTCGGTTGGCTCTGGCATCGCACGCTGTCGCGGCGCAGCCAGAACGGCCGCGTTCTCTGGAATCGTCTGCGGCGCCTGATCAAACGCTGGTTGCCACTGCCAACTGTCTGTCATCCCTATCCCCTGCGCCGCATGGGCGTTCTTACCTAAGGCAAGAGCCGGATGCGGGAAATCCGCTCGTCCGGATCCGTGGAGGGGGTCGTGAGCAATCACGATCCCTACTCCGACTGCAAATCGGACTTCAATGCTGATTTGAAATCGGAGCGAGGCAAGTCACGCAAGGCGCTTGCCGTGGGCATGAGCTGAGCCAGTGCGGGACTGGGGTTCGGTTCGGGCTCTGGCTGCAGCGCGATAAGCATGGCTTCGATGGCACGGTCGAGTTGTACCGCGGGAGAGCGCTTAGGCATGGCCACCCTCCATCTGAGCCCGCAAAGTTTGTAGCGCGCGAAATTGGAGCTGCTTGATGGCGCCTTCTGTCTTGTTCAGGCGGTCGGCGATTTCCCGGATCGAACGTTGCTCGACAAAGCGCTCGCGGATGACTTGGCACTGAACAGCGGGAAGGTGGTCGACCAGACGGAAAAGGCGGGCGTGGTAGTCGACGGTTTCAAGGGCGGGCGCCGAAAGGTCTGGATGCTCGTCCAGGTTTTGCGCATTGTCCGACGACGACTGCTCGCGGGAGGCACGTTTATACTGGTCGACGAGCGCGTTGGAGGCGATGCGGAAAAGCCATGCTGCGAAGGGGGCGCCTCGCCATTGGTAGGTGGCAAGATTGGCGAGAGCTTTGTGAAAGACCTCTGAGGTGAGGTCCTCGGCGGTGGCCCGGTCGTGGACGCGGCTGGCCAGGAAATAGTAGACGCGCTCGAAATGAAGCTCATAGAGCGCGTCGAATTTCTTGGGGTCGTTTTGAGCGGCCTGCACGAGCAGGTGCTCGTCTGCGCCTTGCGGCGCGGTTTTTTGTGCCGCACGTCGGACGACCATCATGGCTCCGAATATAGTAACTGGCGAGAGCGAGAAAAGTTACGGTATCGTTCCTTCTTCGATGCTGGCGCTTGCCACAGCGTCGCCATGTGCGGGCTGATGAAGGGAACGTGGCCCAAGCGTTCATGGCCTGTAGGCTCGCGGGGTGGAGCGGAAGATTCGTCCAGATCTGTGAATCGCAGGCCGGCGACGCGGAAAATGGGCGGCCTGCATTCTTGGAATTGCGCCCTGCGGCGAAAATTGATTAACATTGCGTGCGGGTCGCTAGCAAGATTTAACCGAGTTTGAGGAATCCTTATGCGAACCAGCACACGGTTCTTTGGATTGTTCGCTCCCTCCCTACTGTGCATCCCCCTAATTTCGGCTCAGACAAATCCTCCGCCGCCCGACCCGCACGAAATGGTTACACACGAGCCGCGTACCCTCTCCAAACCGGCCGAGCGTTCCGCCGCCTTGGGCCTTTTGGACCGCGCCAGACACAACTACAATCTGCATGACATCTCCGCGCCCTATGCGCTCAAAGTTTCGTTCGAAACAAACGGCGCAGCACAAACTGAAGGCGAAGGGACGATGGAAGAACTATCCGACGGTGGGTCGCACTGGCGCTGGATGGCAAAGCTACAGGATTCGCTGGTGATTCGGATTGGCGTTGGCGGCCGCGTCTACGGAACGAACCCTTCCGAAATAGTTCCTCTGCGCGTACAGATGATCCGTTCCGCTCTGCACTGGCCGATCATGCGCAATGCCGGTGCGTCCGCGATTCGCGTTGCGGATGTCGAGCGCGACGGTAAGGCCATGTCGTGCTTGCTGCTAAGCAGTTCGATACCGCCGAACCCTGCTCCGCGCTCCTGGGTCGAGACCGAATACTGCATCGATCCTGATACGGGCCTTTTAGAAACGTGGTCCGAAGCGCCAGGGATTTTCGCAGTGTACGACTACGACGGCGCCGCGGAGTTCCACGGCCACATGCTTCCGCGGGAAATAACCATATACGAAGAAGGACGCATCGTTGTCCATGCGCGCGTGGAGAGTCTCGAAGATTCATCCAACATCGACGGGAATCTTTTCCAACCGACGCCGGAGATGGTTGAACAGGGCGGATCATTCACGCTGGCATCGCCCAACCGGTTTCCGATGCGCGTCGATCCATCCGATTCGCCGACTTCCACTTTCTTCCAGCCAGTGATGGTCCATGCCATTCTGGATGCGCAAGATGGCCGGGTCCTGGACGCGGAGGTGTTGCAGAATTCAGATCGCGACCTAAGCCGCGCGGCCATAGATCTGGTGAGGAGCACGTCCTTTTCACCCTCGGGATTTCAGCAGGAAATATTCATCAATGTACAGTTTCACCTGCCCGCCGTGGAACTGGGTGGGCCGCCGATATTCCACTCTTCCGTGCGTTGGGTGATCTGGGAACACGAACGCAAATCTGTGCCGGTGAGAGTGCCATCACGTTCCGGAAAATAGGAAGTGCTGCTCGGAACCATCTGCACTGTCTGAAGGCTAGCTGTGCGGGACTGTGCTTCGTTTGGCTGGATTCTCCTGGGCCCGTTCTGACCTTTCGTTTTCTGAGCATTGGTACGGCGGAACGTGCTGCTGGCCTTTCCATCTTGCCCATCTTGCCTACTGCGGCGCATGGGTATAGGCTTCTCTGCTGGTGGCACGTTTGCGCCTCCAGGGCTCGAGGGGTTCCGCCCTGCCTTCCTTTTCTCAGCGCGAACGGGGCTTCCTCAGCCGCCAACCGGCGGCTAACGAGATCAATTATTTCGAGCGGGAGCGAGCACAATTCTCTTTGTGACTGGCTGCCCCGCGATAATTCCGAGAGGGAGGATTCCATGGCAACAGCAACAGCTGTAATCGAACCAAGCGTCAAAATTAGCGCGAACAAGCTGCTGATCAACGGGCAGTGGCTCAACAGCGCTTCGGGCAAGACCTTTCCGACGATCAATCCATCAACGGGCGAAGTCATTACGCAGGTGGCGGAGGCCGATGCGGCGGACGTCGATAAGGCGGTGACGGCGGCTCGCGCGGCGTTTGAAACTGGTGCTTGGCGGAGAAAGATGAGCCCTTCGCAGCGCGGGGCGATGATTAACCGACTCGCGGACTTGATCGAGAAACATGCCGACGAATTGGCGCAGCTGGAGGCGCTCGATAACGGCAAGCCGTACCAGGTGGCCAAAGCCGCGGATCTGCCGCTGACGGTGGCGTGTTACCGGTATTACGCGGGATGGGCGGACAAGATTCAGGGGAAGACGATTCCCGTGAATGGCAATTATTTTTGTTACACGAAGCATGAACCGGTGGGCGTGGTGGGGCAGATTATCCCGTGGAACTTTCCTTTGTTGATGCAGGCTTGGAAGCTCGGTCCGGCGTTGGCTACCGGCTGCACTGTGGTGATGAAGCCCGCGGAGCAGACGCCCCTTTCGGCGTTGCGCGTGGGCGAATTGATTATGGAAGCGGGATTCCCCGAGGGCGTCGTAAACCTTTTGCCAGGGTATGGGCCCACGGCGGGCGCCTCGATTGCCCGGCACATGGACGTGGATAAAGTGGCGTTTACTGGATCAACGGAAGTGGGCCATCTAATCATGCGGGCCGCTGCGGATACAAACTTGAAACGCGTAACGCTCGAGCTAGGGGGGAAGAGCCCGAATATCGTGTTTGCGGACGCGGACATGGACGAGGCGATCGAGGGCGCCCATTTTGCCCTGTTTTTCAATCAGGGGCAGTGCTGCTGCGCGGGCTCGCGGTTGTTCGTCGAGGAGAAGTGCTACGACGAGTTTGTGGAACGAAGCGTGGCGCGGGCCAAGAAGAGGACCGTGGGCAATCCGTTCGATGCGAAGACGGAGCAAGGGCCGCAGGTGGACCAGGACCAGTTCGATAAGGTCATGGGCTACATTGACAAGGGCAAGAAAGAAAACGCCAAGATGCTGACGGGCGGCGGACGCGTGGGCGACAAAGGTTACTTCATTGAGCCGACGGTGTTTGCGGACGTGACCGACAACATGACTATCGCGAAGGAAGAGATTTTCGGTCCGGTCATGTCGATTCTGAAGTTCAAGACAGTCGAGGAAGTGGCAGCACGGGCAAATAAGAGCGCGTATGGGTTGGCGGCGGCGGTGTGGACCAAGGACATCGGCAAGGCGCATGCCATCGCGGACAACGTGCGCGCGGGCACGGTTTGGGTGAATTGTTACGATGTGTTCGACGCGGGAGCGCCGTTCGGAGGATTCAAGCAGTCGGGGATTGGGCGCGAGCTCGGCGAATACTCGTTGTCGAACTACACGGAGATCAAGACTGTTACTGTGAAGCTTTAGCAAGGCAGAGTATTTTTGATGCTGGGGCACTGCTTGGCGCGACCCAGGCAACAGACCGGCACGGCATGCCGTGCCCCTACTTTTTGCGTGCTGCTGGCGTAGAATCGCGGGATGGCGGTTACCCTTCGGTCCTATGAACCGCACGACTTCGCAGCTTTGCACCGGCTGGATCAGTCCTGCTTTGCTGCCGGGATTTCCTATTCAAAGACCACACTGCACTATTTTTTGACCATTGCCAGCGCGGATTGTGTTGTCGCGGCCGATGGAGCGCGAATCGCGGGGTTTATTTTGACGGAGGAGAATCCTCCGCTCGCGCATATCATCACCCTGGATGTCGCGGAAGTGCATCGCCGGCATGGAGTTGGTTCGGCGCTGCTTCGAGAGAGCGAGAAAAATCTGGCGCTGCGCGGCGTGCGTTCAGTCCTGCTTGAAACGGCAATCGACAATGAGGCGGCTGTTGCGTTCTGGAAGAGGCACGGCTATCGTATCGAAGCAGTGTTGAAGCGCTACTATCTGGCCTGCCTGGACGCCTACGAAATGCGCAAAATTTTGCCCGCCACTGGCAAAACGGCGCCGGCGCAAAAGGAAACCTAAGCACATGCCCCTGTACCAGGCGATTGTCCTTGCCCTCGTGCAAGCTTTCACTGAATTTTTACCGGTCAGCAGCACCGCGCACCTCACACTGTTTCCGTGGCTGCTGGGCTGGCAGGATCCTGGGCTGGCGTTCGACGTGGCTTTGCATGCGGGAACGTTGGTTGCCGTGCTTCTGTATTTTTTCAAGGACTGGTTGACGCTGGCGCTTTGCGGTGTGGGATTGAAGTATCCGGCGAATGCTCCCTCGGAAGAAGTGGCGCAACGCAAGAAATTGTTCTGGTACATGGTAATCGGAACCATCCCTGGCGGACTTCTCGGAGCGCTGTTCGAACGCAAGATTGAGGATCACTTCCGCACACCGTACGTCATTGCGACTTCGATGATCGCCATCGCGCTGGTGATGTGGTGGGCGGATTCCAAGTCGCGGCTGACCAGGCCTCTTGAACAATCAAATGTTGGGGATGCCCTGACAATTGGCACGGCGCAGGCGCTGGCGCTCTGCCCAGGCGTGTCGCGCTCGGGAATTACGATTACGGCGGGCCTCTTTCGCGGATTTACTCGTGAGGCGGCCACGAGGTTTTCGTTTCTGCTTTCCACCCCGCTAATTGCGGGTGCCGTGGTTTCGCACCTGCCCAAGCTGATCAAACTGCACAAATCCGGCGGGCTGGACTTGCCGCTTTCTACGCTGCTCATTAGCATCCTGGTTTCAGGCGTAGTTGGCTATTTTGTGATTGCGTTTTTCCTGCGGTATTTGCAAACACACACACTCAAAGTTTTTGTTTTTTACAGGCTGCTGTTTGGTATCATCATCCTGGTTTTAGCGTTTCTCCAGGCGGGCGCGCGATAGCGCCAACGTGCCCGTCGCACCTCTCAGCCTTCCCCAAAAAGCTGAGGAGAACTCCGTGCGTCTGCTGACTCCGACCGGAAACAAACGGCTCAATGAGCTGATTGGGTTTTTGTGTATCACGCTGGCCGTATTGATGGCGCTGGCGCTCATCTCCTATTCGCCGCATGATGCGGCTTTTAACGTCGCCGCCCCCCCGCCAGATGGCAGCCCCGCGCGAAATTGGATTGGACCGGTTGGAGCGTATAGCGCTGATGCGCTGTTTCAAATCTTTGGTTTTGCGGCGTTCATGCTCCCGGTGGCGATGGGAGTGCTGGGCTGGAGGTGGTTCCGCAGCCGGGCCATCGATTCGCAGGTGGCTACGCTGGCGGGCTATGCGCTGCTCTTGCTATCGCTGCCTTCCCTTCTCTCGCTATGGCATTTCCCCCAGCTGCGTGGCGCGATACCTGCCGGCGGAATGCTGGGTTCGCTCCTTTCAAACAGCCTCCTCACAGGATTTAATTTTTGGGGCGCGACGGTAGTTACCGTGGCGCTGTTTTTCACTTCACTCTTCATGACCACGCGTTTTTCCTTTGCAGGCACACACGCTTGGGCCAAAAGCTCGAAGGGGCCGCTCGGGGCCGTCGAAAGACTAGGCATTTTACAAAAGGCAGCGGCGCGCTGGAATTCCTGGAGAGAAGAACGAGAGCAGGAACGCATGCGGCGGCGCGTCGCGGAAACGCGTATTTCTGGCCGCAAGCCAGTCACTCCGCAATCGTTCGGCAATTCCCCCGTATTGAACGAGCCCGCAAAGTCGATTCAACTGGCGGATGAGAGCGACGTCTTTGAGGCGGAGAAAGGAGAAGAGTCGGAAAAAGAAACGACACCTCGGCGTCAAGAGCCGATTCTCTTTGTGGGTCCGGAAAGAACCGTTGCGAAGAAGATTAACGAACCAAAGATTGCGAGGGGCAGCCCCAATTACAAGCTACCTTCACCCTCGCTCCTGCGAGAGGGAGAACGCAGCCAAAAACTCGACGAGGACGAATTAAAGGAACGCGCACGGGCGATTGAAGCAAAGTGCCTCGAGTTCGACATTCAAGGACGCGTGACGCTGATCAACCCAGGCCCGGTCGTCACCACGTTTGAATTCAAGCCCGAGGCGGGCATCAAGTACAGCCGGATTATCGGGCTGACGGAAGATTTGTGCCTGGCGCTGCAAGCGGAATCGATTTTGATCGAACGCATCCCCGGTAAATCGACGATTGGAATTGAAGTCCCGAACATCACCCGGCAAACCATTGCTCTGCGAGAGATTATTGAGGCGCCAGAGTTCTCCAATTCGCCTAGCAAGCTGACTCTGGCGATGGGGCGTGATCTGCACGGGCGGATTCGCGTTACCGACCTGGCGGCGATGCCGCACTTGCTGATTGCAGGTTCGACGGGCACCGGAAAGAGCGTTTTCATTAATTCGCTGATGATGTCCATCCTTTACAAAGCGAGCCCCGATGACGTGAAACTGGTGCTGGTCGATCCGAAACGCCTTGAGCTGAACCTTTACGAGAACATTCCACATTTGATTGCCCCGGTAGTCACCGATCCGAAGATCGCCTCAAATGTGCTGCGGAACGCGACGCGCGAGATGGAGAAACGGCTCAAGCTCCTGGCGCAGCGGGGTGTGCGGAACATCGAACAGTACAATCGCACGTTCCAGAAGGCGCAATCGCTCTCGCTCTTCGAAAACGTCGAAGAAAGCGAGCACAAGCCGCTTCCCTACTTAGTGATCGTGATCGACGAGCTGGCCGATTTGATGATGGTGGACACCAACAACGTGGAAGAGTCCATCACGCGGCTGGCGCAAATGGCGCGCGCGGTAGGAATACACCTAATTCTCGCGACGCAGCGTCCATCCGTCGATGTGATTACAGGATTGATCAAGGCGAATTTTCCTGCGCGAATTTCCTTCCGAGTGGCAAGCAAAGTCGATTCGCGAACGATTCTGGATTCGAACGGTTCCGAGTCGCTGCTGGGTAAAGGTGACATGCTGTATCTGCCCGCAGGATCAGCGCGCTTGCACCGCATCCACGGACCTCTGGTCTCGGAAGACGAAATCGTTGCGGTATGCGACTTCTGGAGGCAGCAAGCGCAGGCGAAGTACAACGAACAGCTCCTCGAAACGCCGAAGGATGAGAACGGAAAAGTGGAAGGTGAGGCCCGGGACGGCGCGGAAGCCGGCGGCGAGCCTGTGGACGACGCCCTTTATCAGGATGCAGTTCGCGTGGTTTGCGAGATGGGCCGCGCATCGACTTCCACGTTGCAAAGGCGCCTGCGCATTGGCTACGGCCGCGCGGCTCACTTGATCGACATCATGGAAAAAGATGGCATCGTCGGCCCCCCCGATGGCACCCGTCCGCGCGAAGTGCTCAAGGGCAAGACGTGGATGAAAGAGTTCGACGAGTCGGCACAGTGATCGTTCGCACCGTAGCTCTTTTTCTTGGAATTTTCCTCTTTGCCATTCAGGGCGTTACGACCGGCCAGACTAAACCACGCCTAATCCATGTATTCGTAGCCCTGGCCGACAACCAGCATCAAGGCATCGTCCCCGTTCCTGCCGCACTAGGAAACGGCGATGATCCGGCTCACAATCTTTACTGGGGCGCGGCATTTGGAGTGAGAACTTTCTTTCGGAAGAGCGCAGAATGGAAGGAAATTGCCATCGTTCCACACCCTAAGATCTTCATCCTGGAAAGAAGCATTTTTCAAGAGAAGACGGGTAGAGTGCTGCTGGTGGCGGACGCCTACCGCGGTAGCGAAATCAAGCAAGCCCTGACAGATTTTTTTCACGCAGCTGCGGGCGTATCCGATAAGGAGCCGCTCTTTTATTCGGTGAGCGGTGGAGTGAGCTATCAAATTCCCTCGGAGGCGGAGTTGGTTGTTTACGTCGGGCACGACGGCTTGATGGACTTCCCGCTGACGATTGACTTCGCAGGACGGTCCAGCGCGAGCCACTTCGCAATTATTCTTGCTTGTGCCAGTCGCTCTTATTTTCGGGACCTACTTCGAGTATCCGGTGCCACTCCGCTTTTGTGGACGACCGGGCTCATGGCTCCTGAGGCGTATACGCTCAAGGCCGCGGTGGTCGGGTGGATGCAGCAGGAATCCAAAGAACAGATTCGCATGCGTGCCGCGGCGGCATACGCCCAATACCAAAAGTGCAGCGATGCCACAGCAATGCGACTTTTCTCCTCAGATTGGTGAGGCGCACCTTGGTCCCGGGGTTTGGCTCCTGGATGATTCCTCTTCTCAACAAATTGCGTCGGCAGGACGAATTGACACAATCGCGCCGCACCCCATACAATTTCTAAACCACACGTGCCGGGGTAGCTCAGTGGTAGAGCGCCGCCCTGAAAAGGCGGGCGTAGCCAGTTCGATTCTGGCCCCCGGCACCATCCGAACGTCCGCCGAGCAGGTTCCAGTCCCCCGTGATTTTGAAAGTCGATCCTTCTATCGAAATTGGCGACGACGCCGACCGCGGGGAACTCGGTTGACAACCGGAGAGGGGGCAATGTCGGAAGCAGGGCCGGGTTGCTGAATCAACTCCGGAGCGTACGTATAGAAGTCAGAATCATCCAGCCTAACAAAACCCAAGTCGGTCCAGAATCTGGCAAGCCTGGCAAAATCAGCGAGTCTCTTGTCTTCAAAGCCGGGCTGTCGCCGCGTTTCGATGTGTTCCTCATCTTCCCAATTGGAATACTGCAGGGGAAAAGGCTTGCAAGTGATCAGTCCGCAGTGTGTTCCGAAAGTCGCAATCGTTTCCCGCACGACTTGAGCACCAATTCCCTTCCCCCGATAATTCGCGTTGAGTTGGATGCTTTCAATGAACAAAACATCAAGCCCCATTATTTGGCCCTGGTACAGATCCTGTACAGACTGATTCCAGTCATCCGTCTCGGGATCGAACAGCGCCTCATAACATTCGAAGACCGACGAATCGATGGAATCCATTGCCTCAAAAAGACTTTCTTGCTCGTTCAGCGCACGACCTCGCAAAACGAGGTATGCGTAGATTTGACCGATCCTGACTTCGTTGTCAGATTCTCCTTCGATCTCGAAAATTTCGCCTTGAAGCGCGGGCAAAATCCGGCTTGGTTCTTGGCTGTCACAGTCAGCATCGACAGTGAATCGGATGTGCGGCATGTCAAAAATCCTGCTCAAGCCAACGTCAAGATCGGCGCATGGAGGATAGCACCAAGCTTCGAGTGGGGACAGGCCGCCAGAATTTGCGATGGAGGCCGTTGGATTCCAGGACACTACCAACTGCCACACTGTCACGCCAAGAGCTGCGATCCCGCAATTTCTTCTGCTCGCGAACGTCGTCCTGACATCATCTTCTCGAGCTGCAGGTTGCCACCCACGAGGCTCGTTTTTTCCTCTCCAGAGACTCCTTATTGCCGCCCCGCGAAATCGCTAAGTCATTCTGAGCCAATGGGTTGGTAGGAGCGGTGGAGATCGAACCAATCAGCCAATCCAATAGTGCGGCTCTGGAACATCGTAGAGCGGCGCTGCTGCGCCGGGTGTGCAAGGGACGCCACCTCAGTCCGTGACGTGCACTGTGGTGGTAGCGTCAGTGTCAGGGACTAGCCGTCGAAGCCGGGTGATCGCCGATCGTGCAAGCTAGGACGCCCGGCGGATCTCTTCCCGGATAACGCGGCGGAGCGTTTTCTCTAATGGTTCTTGGACGCGTTGGATGTGTTGGCGGAGGACTTCGTTGATGACGGTTTGATAGTTGCCGCCACCAGCAAGTTCGACTTGGTCGCGGAACCAGGCAAGGATTTCGTCATCGAGGCGGATTGTGATTCGCGTTTTCCCTTTGGGAACGGAAATGACAGCTCCACGCTTTGCCTTACGGAAATCGTATTCACGCTTCATGATGCTCCTCGTACTCAGTAGTCTCTCGGGCTGTGGCCAGACGTGCCGAGATCAGGCGCACACCCCCCCGCCAGGTGTACACCACGACGAGGAGGCGGCTAAATGCATCCCTGCCTAGAGTGATCCACCGCTCCTCTTCTTCTGAAAATGGATCGCGTATCGTCAAAGCAAGGTCGTCCTCGAGCCCGGTCATGGCATCGGCAAAACGAACTCTATGCTTGGCGAAGTTCGTTTTGGCCTTGGCCGGGTCCCATTCGTGGCTCAAGTTCTTAGTATATGCACAACTGTGCATACATGTCTACCCTATGCACCGGAAACGGAATCTGTTTCGGTTTGACTTCTTGACATGCGTTACGTAACGCATTACGCTAACATGTGATCCGGTCGATCCGCCACAAAGGCCTCAAACGCCTTTACGAAGACGACGACCATCGCGGCGTTGTGAGCCAGCACGCCGACAGGCTCCGCGATATTCTCGTTCGTTTGGATGCGTCGGCTACCGTCGTCGACATGGATCTACCTGGTTTCCGGCTACATCCTCTCAAGGGTGAAATGAAAGGCTTTTGGGCGGTCACTGTCCGGGCTAACTGGCGAGTGATCTTTCGTTTCGCTGACGGCGATGCGTTCGACGTGGATTATCTCGACTGTCATTGAGGCATTGCCCCGGAAGGATTGCCTTGGAAGTATTGCCGCTGAAGGAGAACCAACCATGCCGATGAAGAATCCACCCCATCCAGGCGGCTTTGTTCTGCGCCAGTGTATCGAACCGCTAGGCTTGACCATCACTCAAGCCGCCGCTGCCCTCGGTGTCACTCGCACCACTCTCTCCGAGCTCGTCAACGGAAAACGCGGCATCTCTCCTGAGATGGCCGTCCGCCTCTCCAAAGTTTTCGGCGGCAGCCCCGAGTCCTGGCTCACCCAGCAGGCCCACTACGACCTCGCCCACCTCCGCACCACCCACATCAAACTCAAACGCCTGCAATTCGCCTGATCGCCCCCGTAAACGCACTCGTCCCAATCCTCAATCCCGGCTAGCCGCGCGACTCTACACCCGCCTAAGGCTAGGCGTCTGCCAAACGTCCCGAGCTCCAGTCCAGACAGGTTCGCTTCGGACTCATGCCGCGGCCAGCCACTCGAAACGAACCGGCAGACGTTCGGTCCATGCCGGGCCCCCGGCACCAGATTTGCTTTTTCCTTTCGCTACGACTATCGCTTTTCCAAGCAGCTTCAATTCGTGGCGCCCGATTGCGCTTGACTACTTCACATATTGTGAAGTAGCATTGGTCAGTGCACATTGTGACGCGCAAGCATCTGAGCGAGGCCATGCAGCAGTATCCAGATGCTGCGAATGAGATCAAGGCATGGGTCGCTATAGTCGAAGGCGTCCGATGGCACAGTTTTGCAGAAGTTCGGCTCATGTTTCGCGACGCCGACTACATCAACGGATACGTGGTGTTCAACATCCGGCGAAATCGCTATGGGCTCATCACGGTCATTCACTATGCAAAGACGACAGATGAGAAACGGACGGAAGGACACGCCTACATTAGGTCCTTCTTGACACACAAGGAGTACGACGATCCCCGGAAATGGGATCGGAGATTTGGTGCAAAATGAATACAGTTCTCGCAGACCCGGCAAAAATGATTGCGAAGGGCGCTCCCCACGTCATACACAATGACAAAGAACTGGAAGTGTATACAAACGCCCTCTTCCAATTGACAGCTCTGAAGCATCCGTCTTCCGCAGAAGTGGAAGCAATCGAACTTCTGACTTTACTCGTGGAACGCTACGAGCAAACGCACTACGCGATTCCCGCAGCGGATGCAGCTTCCGTCGTGCGGTTGCTCATCGAACAGCAAGGTCTTACGCAACGTGATTTAACGCCCGAATTCGGATCAGAGAGTGCCATTTCGATGTTTCTCGCTGGACAACGGAAGCTCACGCTCGAGCAGGTTCGCAGATTAAGTTCACGATTCAAACTTCCTGCCGATGTTTTCATTCGAAAGCCATAGCTAAGGCCGCCCCAGACAAAGATCCCTCCGCTTCTCCGACTTGGCGGTTGCGCGACAGCCAACCATTCAAAGTGATTGGCGGACGTTCGGTGCACTTCCCTCCCCCGCAACCATCCAAGCTGCCACGATGTGCTTGCCAAGCTACGCGATTCCAAGCACATCTCATGGCACTGGAAGAGTTTATGCCGCGACTCTGATGATGAAGCGGATGTCGCGATCCGTTCGTTCCGGGCCCCCGGCACCAGGTTATTCTTTTTTCTTCACCCTGATCATTTGAAATCACGCTTCAAGCGGTTTCCCTCTCCCAGACGACCTTCAAGTCTTTCAAGTCTTTTGTCGCGCAATCTCTTCCAAAAGCCTCACTCTATCCCCCATCAAAATTGAATATTCAAAATCCGGTTCTTTCGCAAGTCGCACAAAGGAGTCCCAAACTTGGAAACTCAAACACCGGACTCTCTTCCGCAAATACAGCTTCACTTGAGATTCAGGCCATTGCAGCTCTTCAAGGTACGTCGAGAACTGACGATTGCTCTTCCGGGCGTGTTCTCTCATGCGACGTGCAAACTCACCCGTGCCCACGTTCTCCGGCAAACGTCTCTTCAGCTTCACGGCTACGTCAACGTCGTTAGGACGTTCTTCGCCCTTCAGATAACTGCCAAACAAAACGACAGCTTCAACAGAACACAGGAAATCATCGCTGGCGTTTACGTCCTTCGCGCGCTGCAAGAGTCCCTTGAGTGCCTTGTCTCCGGTCGCTCGAAAAATGGCCTTCGCCGCGCTGCCTCGTCCCAAACTACGTCCCTTGTCTGTTAGTTGGTACGCGTCTTTATCGAATTCATGTGTGGACGGTTCGATCAGACCTTCAGCCTGCAGATCATGAATAAACTGCCTAGCCCTCCTGCTCGTGAAATTGAAATGCTGAACAACTTCTTCAGGCCAGAGACCCCTGAAATCACTATGCACACGTCGCAGAAACTTCCGAACCTCCATCACTGGAATGTCGGCTACCTGTTGACTGGGGCTGATCTTTACCGTCACGACTACTTCTCTCTGCGTGGACAGACGCTGTCTCGGCCAGTCGCATGCACTTCAACATAATCAGTGAGTTTCGTACAACCTCAAGATCTTCGTGACGCGCTGTTCGACAGGTTCCATTACGTGCGACGTCGCTCCCAAGCGATCGAAGGCTTCGGCGCTTTTTTTTTTTAATTCTGATGATTCTAATATCGAATTATTTGTGCGCACCTATGTAGCTAGCTTGCGGGCAACACGCTGCGATGGGAAACGGGGCTCTCAATTCACTTTGAGGCGAACAGTCTGCGCGAGTTTTCGCTGGTGGTAGTCAAAGCTATAAAGGTAGTCGACACCCAGTTCGAGCGCCGCAGCTACGTGCAAGACGTCGGCGGCGCGTGTGCCAAGCTTAGCCGTAGTTTGGCGGGACAGCTGGCGAGCACGCTCGAAAACTGGGTCAGGCAGTCCGCGTAATTGAAAGAGGCCGTCGCGCAAATCCTTCTCAAAATCACTCAATGATGACTGTGCCTGCGCTTCGGTCACTTCCTTCCTAAATACGCGGAGTCCGAAGGCGTTGAGAAGTTCAAGCTCGCCCAGAATGGTCACGAATCGTTCCCCAGCTGAGGCTTTCACGGCTCGCACCGCCGCGGCGGAGTTGGCGTCGGGGCTATACAACGAAACCAGAAAGCTTGTGTCAGTGTAGATCCTCAATAGCGGCTCCGATCCTCAGCCACCAGTTCAGCGCCACTGACCTTCAACAACTTGTCGCCATAGGTGGAGCGCAGTCGTGCTAGAAAGTCCGGCATCTGCGCCGCATCTCGCACGCCTTCAGGGATCAAGCGGGCAATCACGCGCCGCCGCTTGGTGATCTGAATCTCTTCGCCCTGATACAAAAGGCGCTCTATCTTCTTGAAACTGTAGCGGAGATCTCGAATCGAAGCTTTTCTCATGTGATCTATTTTAGCATCACATCGATCGATTTACAACTTCTCGGAGCAAGCAAGTTGGCCCCCGGAATAACTTCTTGTTGCCCCATCATCCAGCCGAAAAGTGAGGGTTTGCACGGCTCGTACCTCGAACCAGGCTGCGAGTGACAACACAATCTGGTGCCGGGGGCCCGGAAGCAGAGAAGAGACTCGACCGCGGCAAGACTTCTGCGGGAACCCTCGTGGAGCCAGTGAAGAAGGTCGAAACAATCACGATCTGGTCGACCTAGTCCTCTGGACCTTCTCGAGGATGCTTGCGGCGTTGCCGGGATGCAAAGTGTAGAATACGGTCGTGGCTACACCTGTCAGTTTGCCTATTTTCGAGCAAGGTGGCGTGAATCAGCGTTCACCCGCCCGGGACAAAATTGCTCTCTTCCGCTCGCTGTTTCATGGACGAGAGGATGTTTATCCGCAACGCTTCGAAAGCCGTAAGACAGGCAGAGCTGGCTATTCGCCAGCATGCGGCAATGAGTGGGTCCGGGGAATTTGTGAGAAACCGAGAATCAAGTGCTCCGAATGTCCGCACCAACGTTTTCTTCGCATAACCGACGAAATAATTCGTTGGCATCTCTGCGGTCACGACGACAAGGGCCGGGAATTCGTGATGGGCGTCTATCCGATGCTTCGGGATGAGACCTGTTTCTTCCTGGCCGCCGATTTTGACAAAGCAACGTGGCAGCAAGATGCGGGCGCATTCTTGGAAACATGTCAACAAATGAGCGTGCCCGCTGCCCTGGAGCGGTCCCGGTCGGGCAACGGCGGGCACGTTTGGTTCTTTTTCAATGAAGCCGTGCCCGCCGCATTGGCGCGCAAGCTGGGTACACACATACTCACGAAAACCATGGAACGCCGCCCCGAAGTCGGTCTGGATTCGTACGATCGGCTCTTTCCAAATCAAGACACACTACCGTTGGGCGGCTTCGGCAACCTGATCGCGTTGCCTCTTCAGTGGCGGTTCCGAGAATTAGGCAATAGCGTTTTCCTGGACGAACGATTCGCTCCCCATACCGACCAATGGCAGTTTTTGTCCTCGATTCACAGAATCAGCCGGCAAGGAGTTGAGGAAACAGTCCGGCGTGCTGACGTCAAGGGCCAGACAATTGGCGTACGTTTGGCGCCTGAGAGCGAAGAAGATGAAGATACGCCTTGGAAGAGACCGCTATCACGGAGTCGGACAAAAGTTTCAATCGCTGGCCCATTACCGGAGAGCTTGGAACTCATCCTCGGCAATCAAATATACATTCCTAAAGATGCGTTGCCGCCTGCCCTCCGCAACCGGCTGATCCGGTTGGCGGCGTTCCAGAATCCCGAGTTTTACAAATTGCAGGCCATGCGGCTACCGACTTACGACAAGCCTCGGATTATTGCCTGTGCCGAGGATCACCCCAAGCACGTAGGACTGCCGCGCGGTTGCCTGGATGAAGTCCGTCAAACTTTGTCGGATCTGAACATTAAGGCGATGGTCCGGGACGAGCGCAACCCAGGCCTGCCACTGAAAGCGACATTCCAAGGTGAGCTGCGCCCGGAGCAAACCGTTGCCGCGCATGCCATGCTCGCCCATGATACGGGAGTGTTGGCAGCCACCACCGCGTTCGGAAAGACCGTGGTCGCCGCGTGGCTGATTGCGCAACGGGGAGTGAATACACTCGTATTGGTACATCGGCGGCAGTTGCAACTTCAATGGATCGAACGCCTTTCCACCTTCCTCGGAATGCCGGCGCGTACTATTGGCCGGATCGGTGGCGGCCGCACAAAAGCAAGCGGCTTGCTTGATGTAGCCGTGATACAAAGCATGGTGCGAAGCGGTCTCGTCGACGATCTCGTGAGCAATTATGGCCACCTGATTGTGGATGAGTGCCACCATCTCTCTGCCCAGAGCTTTGAGCAGGTTGCCCGCCAGGCTAAGGCGAGGTTTGTGACGGGCCTATCTGCGACCGTCACCCGGAAGGATGGGCAGCATCCGATCATCTTCATGGAGTGTGGTCCCGTACGCTACCGGGGCAGTGTCCGGCAGGGTGTTGCAACTCATCCCTTTGAGCATAAGGTAGTGATTCGTCCGACTGGTTTTCGTCCGCTACGACCAGCGGATCCTGATGTGCGGGTACAATTCCACAAACTCTATGAAGAACTAATTGCCGATAAGGAGCGCAATCGACTCATCTGTCAGGACGTCATCCATGCCCTTCGAGAGGGGCGGTCGCCGCTGGTGTTGACCGAACGGAATGAGCATCTTGACTCTCTGACGAAGCAATTGACCTCTGAGGTGCCGCACCTGATTGTGCTCAGAGGAGGGATGCGCAAAAAGGACCTTGACGCTATTCAAGCTCACTTGGCTGCGATTCCTGGTGAGGAGGCTCGGCTGCTCTTGGCAACTGGCCGGTATGTGGGGGAGGGTTTTGATGATGCTCGACTCGACACCTTATTCCTGACGCTGCCCGTCTCGTGGCAAGGGACGATCACGCAGTACGTTGGTCGGTTGCATCGCCTCTTTCACAACAAGCGGGAGGTGCGCGTCTACGACTACGCGGACCTCAACGTGCCGATGCTGGCGCGAATGTTCGACCGCCGCTGTCACCACTACGAAGGTATCGGCTACACGATTCAGCTTCCAGGAAGCGCGGTGCCGGGCTGGCCGGCAGATGTGCCACTTCCCGTCGATCCCGACTGGAAAAGCCAATATGCCGCCAGCGTGCGCCGTTTGGTGCGAGATGGCGTAGATTCCCCCCTGGCGAAACTATTTGTCCATGCTGCCGTAATCCCGCCCTCCGGTGCCAATAGTTCTGATCGAGCGCGAAGTGCAACCGAGGCATTTCTCTATCGCCGATTGGAAACATTAGCCGAGACAGCTGGGAGGTTTCGCTTGAATGCAAAGCTGCCGATTCCGTTCGATGGCTGGGGCCGCATGGAAGTCGACCTGCTTTGCGAGCCGTCGCACATCGCCGTCGAACTTGACGGCAGGCAGCACCTGGGCGACCCGGAAGCCTACCGGCGAGATCGTCGCAAGGATGCTTTGCTGCAAGAGAATGGCTATCGGGCACTCCGCTTCCTCGCAGAAGACGTCGGCAAATGTCTAGATCAAGTTCTGGACGCTATCCTGCGAGCCTTAGCGCACCAAAACACCAGAATCTGAGCAGATGACTAACCTTGCTTTAGGTATAGTCTCTCAACCCAGTTTCGGCTGATGGTGCCCTTCAACGGTTAGACCGCCCAATTCCGCTAGCGCCTGGTCGTGTTGCTGGAAATCAAGTGTTCTTTGGCGTGTGGGCGTACCGAGCAGGCCCTCCACTTCGGCGCGGAGCCGTCTTAGAACATTTGGAACATCCTTGGAACGGGACCCTCAGTTTGTGGGGCGATTCTCAGTAGTTTCCAGCTGTAAAGGCAATCGATTCATCTATGACTTATGGAGCGGGATATGGGAATCGAACCCACGTCCGAGGATTATCGTATGCGCCGCGCGCAGCATCCAACGCGCTCCACGCCCCGCTCCAAAGATGCGGCATCGCGGTGTATAATCACGTTATGGCTAAGGATGTAATCCACATCTCGGAAGCGGTGAGCGACTGCGCCTCGCTGATGGCCCGCGTGCGCTCTGGCACCGAGGTGGTCATCGAAGGCAACTCGCGACCTGTTGCCATCGTTCGGCCCGTTGCAGAACCTTCCGTTCGTCTGCTTTCGGAATCTCTTCGTCTCGCGCGTGAGCATAGCTCAACGGTCACGCTCGATGGCGACTTCGGGCGTGATCTCGAAGAGATCATCAACAGCCATCGCGAACCGCTCAACCCGCCCGACTGAGACTGATCCTTGAGTCCAGCGTGGTTATCGCCGCCGCACGCCGGGGAGACACTGTCGGGGACCAAGACGCGGCACTCTCCGCCGTGGGTTGACCGAACTCGTCCACGGCCTCTATCGAGCGCCGAAGAGTTCCTCTGTGACCGAGCGGAGCGGGCAGTTCTGCCGCTAGAGTTGCATGATCTTTCCGGTGCTGGCTGCGAATCCACAAAATGAATACAGTTCTCGCAGACCCGGCAAAAATGATTGCGAAGGGTGCTCCCCACGTCATACACAATGACAAAGAACTGGAAGTGTATACGAACGCCCTCTTCCAATTGACAGCTCTGGAGAACCCCTCTTCCTCACAAGTGGAAGCAATCGAACTTCTGACTCTACTCGTGGATCGCTACGAGCAAGTGCATTACCCAATTCCTGCCGCGGACGCAGTTTCCGTCGTGCGGTTCCTCATTGGACAGCAAGGCCTTACGCAAAGTGAGTTGACGCCGGAATTCGGATCGGAAAGTGCCGTTTCGATGTTTCTGGCAGGACAGAGGAAGCTCACACTAGAACAGGTTCGCAAATTGAGCTCACGATTCAAACTTCCTGCTGACGTTTTCATCCGGAGCCTATAGCTAATGGCGCAGACGAGGATCCTTCCCTGCCCCTCGGCTCGGCGGTGGTAGGCAGCCAAGTCCATAAAGAACATAGCTTGTGGCAGAATCGTGCATACCAGCCCCCGGCACCATCCAAACCCGCCGAGGAGGTTCCAATCCCCCGCAACTCGGAAAGTCCCTTCCGGCGTGAGCGTTATCGCGATGCAGTGTTTCGAGAGTTCTGCTTTTGCCCTGGGCACATCAGCAAGGCATCGAGTTCGTTTCCTTTTCCGAGCAGCTCGACACCAGCACGCCCGCCGGCAAGTTGGTGTTCACTGTCTTGGGCGCCGTCGCAGAGTTGGAGCGTTCAGTCCTCGTCGAGCGCGTGATGGCAGGTCTGCGGAATGCTCGCGCGAAGGGAAAACAATTTGGCCATCCAAAGAAGAATCAACTCGTTCTAGCCATCCGGTCTGCCTCGGGTTTGACTTTCAAGGACCAGCGGAAGAAGCGGTAATCGCAGTCCAGGCACCGATACGGGCGGACAAAAACTCGGGTCATCAGGGATTCAAGAATTCCTTTTGTTCTTGACCTGTAGATCTGATGGCTCTGACAACATGGGCAACGAATCGACATCGCATCCCTCTGGGGGAGAGCACAAAGGACGACCCGCTGGCCATTTCGATTACTCGAAGGGCCACGTCTTCGTGCTCTCCCCCACAAGCCTGAACATTAGCGGTAGAAAGAGGCTGTTGTCTGTGGGGTATCTAACATTGACAAGAATTGCTATTTCTATCCGAGGGTATCCCCGAACTGTCGTTTTCGGAACGCGGCCCAGCACACGGTGCCTTGATGCGCCCGCTTCGCCGGAGTAGGATTCGAGCCAACGTGGAATTCTGATCTTCGGGGTCGCGGAGGCAGGTAAGGCGACGAATATCTTTGACTAAGCTGTTGCTGCCAGCAAATCCCCATAGAGCCACCAGACAGAATTTATGGAAGAGTTAATAGTGCCTTCATCTGCCTAGTTACGTACTGGTTTCTTCGACTACCTACGCCGGTTGTGAAGCCATCAGTTAGTCGGGAGACGTCACACGGCCTGAACCCGCTCCGCGTCGTGACATCAAAGCAACGAGGATGACCATCGCAGCCGCGATCACAAGCGAAGAGGTGAACCGGCCGAGTGCAACCCCGCCCTCTGTATGCTGCTTGGTGAGCGTGTCGCCGGGCGTGGCCCCGAGGGGCCGCTTCAGAATGTAAGCGGCCCAGAAGAGGATGCTTTTAGGGAGGCTGGTGAAGAAATGGGCTGCGGCCACGAGCGCGATCAGGCCCGCGAACACCAGCGCTCCGCGCTAGAAACCAATCCCGGTCGACGTGGCGACTGAGGCCTCAGGAAGCTGCTTTTCTCAGCCATTGTGTCCAGTGGCGAGCTAAGTTGTTTCGGCGAGAGCTAGTCTCGTGTCAAAGGCTCATGCCTTGCGAGCACCAAAGGAATAACATCAGGCATCCGCCGACAAGAGTTGGCCATCGGGCTTTCCCTTTGCCCGCAAGGCTTACGAGCGTACCCCCAACGAGAGATAGTTATCGGTCCTGATGAAAATCACCGTCGTCCAGCTCCCGTTCCGGTCTCCTCCAATGACTGCGTTGAGAGTTATGTAACGCGTGGTGTTAATCGGGCCGCCGTCGCCATTCTAACAGCCACGCCTCCGAGCAAGTCCCAAGACCCTGACGCGATGTAGGTCCCACCCTCTGGGATTAGCGTGATTCTCTCCACGTGCTTCGCGCTCCGCCCGGACGAGTCACGCTTCTCCCGTCAACATTGACTGCAAGTTCTTCAGCCGAGCCTCGACAAACCGCCTCGTGTCCCGCCGTAGCAATCTTACGGCTCGCGGTTCGGAGTTGGCGAGCTTTTCGGTGAGCTCCCTGTGCTGCGTCTCCAGGCTAGTGAGCTGGATCCGGAGCGCGCCTGACAGTCCCATGCTGGCAATGGTTTCCGTGCAATTGCGAATCTGGCGCTCGACCAGCGCAGCTCGCCGGAGTACTGCCGAAGTCTCGCGCTCTGCCGACTTATCAATCTCGTGAGCTGTTCCTCGAAACGCCGAACGCGTATTCGACGAAGTTGGGATGCAGGACCGTGGCCTGGAGGCCTCTGAGCAGTTGCTCCTCGAGAGCCATTCGCGAGACCAACAAATTGTTTGTGCAGACGCGGTCGCCGCGGTAGGGGTGCATCGAGCAGCCGTAGCATGAATCGTTGCGCTTTCTCCATCGGCCGGAGACGATGGGCCGTCGCCCGTGCCGTCTTGCTTGCCCTTGGCGGCATCGGCGGCCATGAAGCGCAGCATCTTTCGGTTTTTCACGGGTGAAAGTCAGTAAAACAATCTGAAACGAGGTGGACGATGAATGAAGAACTACAACATAAAGAGTTAGCACGCAGACTTTTATCAATGATTGAACATGCCCTCGCCAGCGGGCTCTCTCTTCCGCTCTATGTGGTCTTGGTAAGTGTAAATGGTCAGGTGACTGCGCTCCGCTATGATCGGGGCCATCCCGGTCCGGGATCTGGCGAGCGCACACCCGGTTGGAACGGCATTGACCTCCACTCTATGCGTCTCTGTGAATATATACCGGATGACATTCCTGCGTTGTGGGACAAGCTGCCGATCAACGTGTTTTTCTCTGACTCTGCAGGCAAAGCAACACGGGCGGTCTTAGAGGCCGATGGACAGCCTAAATGGACCAACTGACTCTAGAATCTTTCCCTTTCCGCGGCCGCCGCCGCGGAATGCCTCCGGTCTACATGAGCGGCTGGGCGCGTGGCACCTGAATGAAGTACGCAACTCTTTCCAACAGGTGCACCGCAGGTGGGACAGGAGACGGAGGACAACTGTTTGCTCGTTAATAACTTCAGTTTCATTCGGACAGGATGCGACCACCGGCCCTTGAAAGTCTGCTCAATTGTGTACATTTTCCAATCAGGGTAGACGGACGATGAGGACAAGCCAGAGCTATCTGACGCCAGACGAAGTGTTTGCCGTACCGAAGGCGGCGATAGAACGGATTCGTGACGTCCTGTTCGATGTGCTTTGCGAGTTCCGCCCGCACGTGGGCAATGTCGGAGTTCCTGATGGTCCGAAGATTTTGCATCCGCGCCGTCACAAAACCCCGAATGTTGCGAAGTTTGGCGCGAAGAGAATCCGGGTGGGAATCAGGAGCCGCGAGGTGATCTCGCTGATTTGGCGTTCGCGGTCCACAAGTGCCGCTCTCAATCATGGTGAACATTCTCCTTGAGCTACAAAATTGGTGAGGTTCACGATCTCGCGCTCCTGCTCTTCTTTGCGCCGCCGCATCTGCTCCAGTTCCCCTCCCAAGTTGTCCACTGCCTTTAGAAACTCCCAGAATTATTGACGTCGAGCGGACCCTCAGAGTATGCGACGAGGCAACAGGGGATTCAGATGCATGGTGAGATCGTAGACCGACGCCCCGCAGGCCTCTGAGACGTCCTCGGGTCGCGCGCCCGGCTCCCAATCAAAGAAGGTGGCCGTGTCGCCGATCTTGACGCATTCTTCCCTGCCGATTTCAACGATGCAATGGCTTGCAGAAACAGTAGCAATGACGGGATACAGAGCTCCATTGATACGGATTTTCGCTCCGCTTGAGGCCGTGCGCGGCCAGCCGTCAGCATGCCCGGTGGGCAGCGTCGCGACCCATACGTCTTCGTTGGCCATATACGCTCGGTTGTAGCCCGCGCTGTCCCCTTTGCGCAGCTTCTTCACATAAACCACGCGCGATTTCAAGCTAATAGCGGGACGTAAATCCATCACTCCAGTGTGGCGAAATGCGTTTTCCGAATAGACGCCGTAAATGGCCATCCCGGGGCGCACCATATCGAAAAAGGCGTCGGGACGCTGAAAAAGGGCAAAGCTAGAAGCGGCGTGTTTCCTTCCCAGCGCGATCCCTTCCTTTTCGAGAGAGGTGCAAGTCTCTGCAAAGCGCCGGATCTGTTCCTTATCAAAGTCGGGATCCTCGGTGAACGTCATCATGGTCCCCTGGATTTGGACCGACTTGCGGCTAGCGAGGTCGCGGATTAACGGCGGGGCTTGGTAGTAGGGGACGCCCACCCGGCCAATGCCGGTATCGACGCAGATGTGAAGCGGCACTGGCTTCTGCGTTTTCGCCGTGACCTTGTCAAGCGCCGGTCCGACTGGCGTGTAAACCATCGGCATAATGTCGCGGGCGACGGCGTCTTCCAGATTCTGTTCGTCGAAAGGCCCGAGAAGGAGAATCGGCTTGCGAATCCCGGCGTCGCGCAGGGATATGGCCTCGTGGAATTTCACGACCGCAAAACCGAAGATTTCGGGCTGCGGATCGAGGAGCCGGGCAACGTTGGTAGCTCCCATGCCATAGCCGTTGTTCTTGATCACGGCGAGGATCGGCCGCGAGCCGACGCGCCGAGAAATCTCTTGAACATTGTGGCGGACGTTTTGCCGGTGAATTTCCACCCACGGATCAAACGAGGAGTCTTTGGAAGGAGCCGCTTCCGAAACCTGCGAGGTGCCGCTGGCCGTGGGAGGCGTTTCACGGAGCGATGGGAAACCGACCGCAGCCCCGAGACCTGCCCCAAGACCCGCTCGAACAAAAGTTCGCCGCAAGGTTTTCATCGTGCGTCACCCAGGGCAGCGAGTATAGCGAGTATTCTTTCCCCAGGACAAGAAACGCGGTAGATTCGGCTGCTTTTGAGGATTCTGCGTCTGGTTTGCAAGGTCGCCACAACGTTCCATCCTTTGAGGGAGGGGTGATGCGAAAGCGCAGCTCACACACAAGCACACCATGAAAGCAAAGACCTTGGTCGCAGTGATCAGTCGGGCGTTCATTGCGAAGAACGCTTAAATTATGTGTTCGAGTACCTACCTAGTAGCATTGGGAGCGCTCGCCATGCGCTGCCAGGTACCGTCTCCGGGTCACATCGGCTTCCTGGAATTGCTGAATGGAAATAAGGCGTGATTCCATGCCACCCGGTAGGTTTCTGCAAATACCACTTGCCAGGGCGTCAATTGCTCGCTTCCCTGCCTAGCCCAACTGCGCGGTGCCATTTCCGAGTCCCTCCTCTGATACGCGCCGGCTCAGCGAAAATAGAGCGGCCATGCCGTTTCGACGAAGACTTGCACTTTACAAGGACATCTCATAGCAGCCGAAGGATTTATGTCGCGACCTTGACGGTGAAGCGGGTGTCGCGATCCGTTCGTGCCGCGCACCCGGCACCATACCAATAGCCGTAGCACCCTGCCAAGCAAGAGCAACGCCCAGACGCGAAATTGTTCTGTACAACGAAATGACGCGAGATCTAATGTGGTAGTGAACAAAATAATCCAACTCAATGATTTGGAGACTTGCTGCATGATTTCCTCGCTTTTCCATAGCTTATGTGCGAGACAAGGACTCGGGCTCGTACTTGTCTGCATCGCGGCTCACTGCTACGCACAGAGTTCTAATAACCAAGCCTTGGCGGCCGCTACATCTGCTCTTAAACGCTCCACCCCATCCGAACAGAAACAGGCGGCTCAAGACCGAAGCCAAGCTGCGCAGGCACCGTCTCAAAGTGCCAATTCATCGCTCTATCCGCCTGAACAGGTACAAGCTGGTAAAACTCTCTTCGTCGCGCAATGTAGCTTCTGCCACGGACGCGATGCTGGAGGTGGTGAAAGCGGCCCGGACCTAATGGCGTCGGCACTTGTTGAGCAAGATGTGCACGGAGAAAAAATTGGCACAGTAGTTCAAAACGGGCGGCCGAGCAAAGGAATGCCCGCATTTGACCATGTTGACGAGCAACAACTAGCGGCACTAGTTGCGTTCATCCATGATCGGAAGGCGAAAGCCAAGGAAGGCCGGCGACGTACGGTTGACGTCGCCGATCTCCAGACCGGAAACGCCGAAGCTGGGATGCGGTATTTCAATGGCGCTGGCGGATGTGCTAAATGTCATTCTGCTAGCGGCGACCTTGCTGGTATCGCTGGCAAGTTCCAAGGATTAGACCTTCTGAAACGCATGCTCTACCGAGAGAGGGAACGCACTTCTGAGTCCACGCCGGGTGGCGGAAGTCCTGCTGAGTCCACTAAGGCGATTCAAACTGCTACAGTCACGCTTCCCTCGGGCGAAACCGTAACTGGAAAATTGGCATACCGCGATGAATTCACGATCGCGCTTACCGATCCATCCGGATGGTATCGGTCCTGGCCTGTCACTCGCGTAACATTCACAGTGACGAATCCGCTCGAAGCGCACATCGAGCAATTAGGGAAGTATACCGACGAAGATATGCACAATGTTTTGGCGTACCTTCAAACATTGCGCTAGAGCACCGCAATGCCGTAGATGGTAATGAGACTGGAGAAGCGTTCTTGTTGGACGCTTCTCTAATGAGGTGGCGCAAGAATGGAGCTCGTAAGGGTGATTTTGTTTCTCGCCGTAATGCTGGTTCTGCCGTTCGCGTTTTGTGGCCGTGCGTCCGCTCAAGGAATCGATCCCGCTACGCTCCTGAAGCCGACACCCGACAGTTGGCCGATATACCATGGAGATTACTCCGGCCAGCGTCACAGCCTCTTGAGTCAGATTACCCCAGCTAACGTTCGCGAGCTCACACTCGCCTGGGCCTTTCAAACAGGCCAGACGACGCAAATCAAGTCCTCTCCTATCGTCGCCAGCGGCATTTTATACGTATCGATACCCGATCATGTTTGGGCTGTTGATGCCCGGACGGGCGCACCAATCTGGCACTACAACTATCCGCCCAACGAGGGTTCTCATATCGGCAATCGGGGCGTTGCTTTGTACAAAGACTCTGTATATTTCGCTACCCCCGATAATCATGTTGTCTGCCTGAATGCTCGAGACGGGAAGGTCAGATGGGATGTAGTTTTAGCTGACGTGAAGGAGGGCTATTGGACATCTGTGGCGCCGCTTATTGTACGCGATCATGTGCTCGTGGGACTTTCCGGAGATTTTGACAACATCCCCGGAATGCTGAAATCGCTTGACGCGGAAACGGGTCAGCTACAGTGGACGTTTTACAGCACTTCTCCGCCGGGCACTCTGGGCTCGCCAAGTGGCGGAGCCACCGGCGGCAATATGTGGATTACGGGAACGTACGATCCAGAGCAGAATCTGGTGTTCGTGGGAACAGGAAATCCCACGCCGGTACTGGCAGCACGGCTCCGCCCAGGCGACAATCCTTGGACGTGCAGCATCGTTGCGCTGAACCCTGACACAGGGCATCTCGTCTGGGGATTTCAGGCCTCGCCTCATGATACGCATGACTGGGATGCCGTTGAGGTTCCAGTTCTCGTTGACGGGACCTTCAACGGTTCGCCTAAGAAGATGCTACTGCAAGCTTCCCGCAACGGTTATTTCTTCGTACTCGATCGCACCAGCGGGAAGAGTCTGTTGACGAGTACTTTCGCAGCAGTTAATTGGTCGAACGGCGTTGATAAGGACGGCCGTCCAATTCGCAACGCAGCAAAGGATCCTGCCCAGGATGGACGCTTGGTTTCGCCCGATGAGGGCGGAGCGACGAATTATCGTTCGCCCAGTTTCGATGCAAAGACCGGTTTGCTAGTCGTTAGCTCGCGGGACGCCTATGGCATTTATTTCTCCAAGCCGGAGCACGGTACAGTCGGCTGGGGCGGCGCAGATTATGGAGTCTTCGGAAAGGCGGTGCTGCGAGCGATCGATTATCAAACCGGAAAAGTTCGCTGGAACCATGATCTTGGGGGTGCTGGGGCAGCGGCGGGAGTTCTTACGACGAATTCGGGGTTAATCTTCACTGGCGATTCCGTCCGCAGTGTTATGGCACTGCGAACCAGCGACGGTGCAACTCTCTGGCATTCGGCGATTGGGCATGTGGGAAACTCTCCAATCACCTATGAGCTTGATGACCGGCAGTACGTAGTAGTCGCAAGTGATGGAGCCTTATTCGCTTGGGCACTCCCGGAGAAGTCTGCGGAGCAAACTAGATTCGGCCGGCATAAGTGAGCGACAGCCTTTCGGAGTCGACCTTTCCGGTGTGGGCCGATGGTTCCCTTCGCTCTCGCCGCCGTCAAGGGGCCGGCCGCTAACGCGGCTCCTGTCACCGTCCATACAAACTTTGAGGACTAGTCTGTACTACTCGGCGTTTAGCTCCGAATGTCGGACGCGGCGCCGGCGAGCTCATCAGCTATCCTAATTTCAAAGGGAATTTGAGGAGTTACGCCTCGGCTGTTATCAAGCTCCGCTGAGGCGCCCATTACAACGCTCGATGGCTCGATGGCTCGATGCATCGATTGTGGAGGTTCAATCCGGAATGAATGGCGGCTCCGTTCTAGGGATTCGTATCGACAAGGCAGTGGGCAAGCATGGCCGCGAAATTCCAGTCGAGGCAAGAATCGTTGCGCTCGTTTCTGAATCGAGTGTAAGCGAAGGATGGCAGTTTCCAGCTATTATCGTTGATCGATTTCGTCGCACACCCGAGGATGACCAGCGACTGCCAGGTGAGAAGAAGCTATCTGAGGAGCAAGCGCATACTTCGCCGCTCGATTCGATGCCAGATATTCCCGTTCACTACAAGATCGTTTGCCCGGATAAAAAGAAGAAGGCCTCGGCAAATCCGTGTGCGAACTTGCTGGATGCACGGGGCGCGTATAGCTATAAGAAAGTGACCCGGGAGCCTGCGGACTAGGCGCGCCAGTTCAATCTCGATCCGCTTCTTCTCAGCCCTGAGCGTTTTGAGCCGCGTTTCCAATGCATCCTGCCGCTTCCTGAGTTCCTCCTGTAGCCCGGCGAGTACGTAGTCGATAAACTCCTCTCGCAACACACGAACCTGCAGACCCGCGAGAAGCTTACCCTCCATTGCTGGCGCTGAATTCTGAGACCGTTCTTGCAAACGTGTCGCCTCGCTGCGCGTGCAGAGAGCAGCCATATTCTGATCGCGAAGTCTTTGCCCTGCCACCCACCAACGTGACGCTGCCTCCACATTCGCCGCAAACCAGGAGCTCTGAAAACAGATAAACCTGCTTCGCCTGTCCATGAGTTAGACCTGTGGCTCCCTTGCACTGTCGCGTCGTCGAACCAGCAAGAAATCAGCGACCTACGATCGACTTGGTGCGCGGGAACGTCCGCCACTTCGTCGCCGTAGTACTTGAGGTTCATTCCACTTGCCGTGCTCTCTCTTACAAACAAGGACGTGTCGGCGAGGTCGGACGCAATTACACACGCGGGCGTGCGATCAGCTTGACGTACCACTGGCCCTTGCGCTGCACGAACTCCACATCGTCGCTAGATCCCGACCCGTGGACGCGTGTGCCCCACGCGTGAGAGCCCTCGACCTGCACCCCGGTCAGCGTCTCATCCTGAAACAGGCGCATGCTGATCGATCCTCCGTCGCTCACACGTCGACTGCATCCTTCGATCGCGGCAAGAAACGCGGGTAGGTTCGACACCGCGGCTAGGCCGCGCTTCATGATGTCCCGTTGGTTCATAGTGGCTTCCATGCCGGGCATCTGCATGACGCGCCGGCGCGCGCTCAGGAGATCGTCGAGCGGAAAGCGGTGCTCGTCGCAAATCCGACGGACCTCCTCATCGGCGTCATTGATGCGTGCGCCCAGACTCTGGGCAACCGCGTTTGCCGCGACACGCTTGAGGTCGTTCACGTCGAGACAGGCAAACACCTCGAACAGGTCGCCGCGAAGCATCGCGGCTTGCGCGTGATCGAATGCAGCCTGAGGGGTCTCGCGACTCATACGGATCGATGGTAGCTATTCTCGCGCACGGGCCCAAGAAAAGCACCTAGCTTAATGGTATCAATCCAAAAAAGAACTGTTTTGTGGAGATTTGGAAACTAAAAGCAGCTATGGAAAACACAAGAACGACGTAACTCGTTTAGAATCTGGAGCGGCCGATGGGAATCGAACCTTCAAATCATAATTCTTAGAACTTCATTCAAGCGGCTAGCGATAGACCAAAGTGGTATGCACGCGTGGCGCAATCCGGTCCCCCGGCACCACCCACGCGTGTACGAAGACAGACTCAAAAATATGACTTTCTTGAAAGAATCGAAAATCCTTGTGACCGGGTCTGGTAACGCAAGAGATTTTGGCTTCCACTTTCGCAGCAACCCAATTCCAATCGCTAAGGTGATCGTGCGTGGTTACGGCCTCCTCAACGGCCTATCAGAGGGGGGCATACCGTCACTTGCGGTGCATCCCGGAGACATTTACAGCCAGTCGCGTGTGGGGACGCAAGAGAATTCACTCGAAGAGGCAAGCCAGAGAGCTGATTGACAGCTCAAAGTCTCCACTGATGTGCAGATTGCGCCAAAGGGCGATGTGGGCTTGCCAGTTCCATTTTCGCCGACGAAGAAACAAACCGCGCTCGCAAGCTTAAGGGCTTGAAGGGAGGCTATAGACAGTATGCTGAAAGGATACTCGTCCCAGCGAGTTACTCGCTCACGTAGCAGCTTGACGCTCTTGAGTCGTGCTATCAGCGGCTCCGATCCCCATTATCTCATCCCAGAGTCCAGTGCGTTCAGTGGCAGCGTCCCTGGCGTGATCCGAGGGCCTGTCAGCGCCCGGTTAACAGGCGGCGCCCGGAGCGCGGGAAGAGCGGTGCCTTCGGCACCGGGAGTTGGACGGACACGTCACCCCCAGGTTGGGCGCTGCAGGGCAACCTTCGGTTGCTGTACGGAAACTATCGAGAAATCAGCGACCTATGAAATTCCTTTCGCTCCGGAACACCGCTCGCCGCTAGCTTTTTGAAAATAAAAGAGAGCAGGGTTTACTTACGCTGGGTCAATGTGGCTTCAAGAATTCGAATGTTCCATGTAGGGGCCCCGCGGCACGTATGAAATCACGGTCCACGAGAAGACCGGACGCTTGAACTGGTCCCCCTTCGGGGCCGACCAGCTCAAAACTCCGAATCGTCTTACCTGAACTATCGAGCTGCAAGACCTGAGATCCCGAAGCCACCCAAAGTGTTTTCGTCTCAGCGTCAAACGTTCCAGCGGTCAACACCTGACTCCCTCCGAGGACCCCCTTTTCTTTATTCGCTTCGTATGTCTTTTTGGCCTGTGCAGTGGTTTGGTCCAATGAAGCACTTTCTGGATGCCATTCGGCTGCGAGCTTTCCCTCACGTGTGTACTTCCTGACCGTCGGTGTGAGCAGGAAGCGAAAGACGTAATAAATGTTGTCGTCGTCATCTACGACGATACTTCCAGCATTAAGTACCGCGTTCAAGCCAGGGACATCGTCAACCTTTGCGGGCTCACCGATATGTCCAAGCAGTGTTCCTTGATGATCAAAGACAGAGATTAAACCGTCTTTCGGCAACCCGCTGACAAGAATCCTGCCGTCGCTCAAAACGCCCACGGATTCCGGCCTATCGGACGGAAAGGAATTGAGCAGCTTTCCGTCGAGGGAAAAAGTCTTGATTAAACCGTCTGCGTCTACAACAATCGCGTTTCCATCTCGGTCAACGGCAAGGTCCTTTGGGAAACGCAGGTCTGTGGGGGCCGATCCACCGCTGAGAATCATATGCATGGACGACCCGGAGTAATCCGATATCCATATCGAGCTGGGAGGCTTCACCGATCGAGTCAGGGTGTAAAGTTTGTTCCCAGGCCCCTTTTTTATGGTCTGCGTTCCATGTGTGGCCTCAAAAAGGATTTGCTTATCCGCCCGCAGCTCAACCTGGGCATTGGCGGTCATAGACAGAATAGACAGGAGCAGAATACACGCGAGGTAAATAGTCCCACAGAAACCACGGACGTCGGGTCTTGCGATTAACCGATTCATGGTGTCGTCCTTTTGCGATTATCCGCAGACCAGCGCCACCCGCAGTCAGCAATTGCGCTCGCGTAAACGCCGGAAATGGATTCGGGGAATCCAAGAGCTGTTCCGCCAGGGGCACGCTCGAAACGGTAAGGATGTAGATGGCGATGACTCGGAGTGTGGCTGGCTTTCCCTCCACCGAAGCTACCATCCAGAACTCGTCCACCAGAGAATTTCATCATTGCGATAAACTCTGAAGATACTGATGGACGGAGGTTGATAGATGCGATTGTCTAATGAATCCGTCAAACCATACGCGAAATCTCTCTCGCCAGTTACGTGGTTCCCGCTGAGAAAACTCCGTTAATGTGGCACCCTGAATTACTTTCGGCCAGAGAACTACGGATTTCCACTCTGTGCTGTTCGTCAGTTTTGGTTCAATTGCGAATCGAGTTCGTAAGAACTCTAACGCCGCACCCCAGCCATCAGAGTAGACGGAGCAGGTCATGAAGTAGGGAATCTTGTTGGCGACCGCGAACAACAAAAACCAATCATCTCCGAACGCGCCTTCGTTCGTCGTATATTCCGCCACGAGTACGATGTTGTCAGGTTTGAGCTGCCACAGTAAGTGTCCGCGCTCATCCCGGTATTCCAAAACGTTTTCCGAAACACCAAAAGTCGCCCGGCCCTTTTTTGAACCATCAACACCCAGTTCGGCGATAGCCAGCAAGTACGGCCCGCTTTGGTCGTAAATGGACTCGCAATGCACTATTGAACCCGGCGCGAATTCCCAAACTTCATCTGTGGGGTCGTAGTCGGTCATTGGCAACACTCGGTAAGTGCCGTCTGCTAGCGGCACGGCCTCCGTTGGGCGCAAACAGGTTGTGGCTTCTTCCAGAAGTCGAATGTAAATCGCAGTCGTTGTAGTGGGGGCCTGAGGCATATGTGACCATTTGTATCGCATGCAAGGAAATCCGTCTAGACGGCGATTAGCTTCGGTCTTGGGCAGCTGCGGGGAGCTAGCTCCTGCAAATCGGAGATGTGAAGTAAAACTTCATCCGACCTCGTTCGCAACCTTCTTGAGTACGGGGCCGTGCTAAAGACAACAGGGCCGCGCCGCGTTGGATGACGCAAGAAGCTCACGTTCGGGCTCTTCTTGAGGTTCCCAGCCTACGAAGATGACCCAACCGCTGGGGCAAGTCTCGCGCTGCTGTCGCACTACCAGACGCGCATGGATGTGATCCAATTGGGACTGTAGGAGCAGGGTTCCGGCGTCCAGTTCGTGAGCGGCGACTGTGTGAACCTGCGAACGCCTGACAGTGCAGTTGGCTTTGGAAGAATACCGGCAGGCGCATCCGGAAGGATACTGCTAAGAAGTCGAAGATTGGGCGCTGCGCGGTTTTAAAGCTATAATCCGCCGCACGCATGGCGGTGTTTCCGGGCACAAAGTTAGGGCCATACGAAAATATGAGACTGCACAAGACCGCTGTAACTTTCACCTCGTTCCTGGCCCTCACCGTAGTGCTGTTTTCTGAGGGGATCGCCCAGAGCATCGCTCAGACGAACTCCCATCCCGCCCGCGCGGCCGAGCGAACCGGGGCGCCGGGATTTTCAGACGCGGGCAAGGCTGCGCTGTCAAGCCAGCTGAGCAACGCTGTCATTCGCGGCGACGCGCCGGGTGTCGTGGCCCTCGTCGTCGGCCGCGACAACGTGCTCTACGCAGGCGCAGCCGGCAAGCTCGACGTTGCGCACGATATTAGGATGCCTGTGAACGCTATTTTTTCGATCGCGTCCATGACCAAGCCGGTGACGTCGGTAGCCGTCATGATGCTTTTCGAAGAGGGTAAGCTCAAGCTCGACGATTCAGTGTCGAAATACCTGCCGGGCTTCGACAACCTGCAGGTCATTACGAAGTTCAACGAGAGGGACGCAACCTACGAAACGCGGCCTGCGAAACGACCGATGACGATCCGCCATCTGCTGACGCATACCTCCGGCATCGGCTACGGATTCGCGAACCCGATCGAGTACCGGCTAACGGAAGCCACGAAAAAAGACGAGTGGGAACTGCCGCTCCTAAACGATCCTGGCGACAAATGGAACTACGGCCCCAGCACCGCACTGCTCGGCAAGATCGTCGAGAGAATCACCGGCGAGTCGCTTGAAGCCTGCTTCCAGAAACGCATCTTCCAGCCGCTGGGCATGACGGATACGTCTTACGCCGTGCCGCCCGCCCAACAGCCGCGCCTGGCCACGAAGTACACCCGCTTATACGGCCTCTTGCAGGCTCAGCCGGGGAGAAAAATTCCATCAACGCCGACGCCCCCGTTCCACGGCGACGGCGGCCTCTACTCCACAGCTCAGGATTACGGCAAGTTCATGCAGATGCTGCTCAACGGCGGGCGCCTGGGGCCCGCGAGAGTCCTGAGCGAGAGCTCGGTGAAGATGATGGGCGAGAACAACATCGGGTCGATCTTCGTGGAGCTGCAACCCGGCGCCGACATTCAGCTGACCAAACCGTTTCCGCTCGGCGCTGGCCACGATAAATTCGGCCTCGGTTTTCAGATCGCGTCCGGCGATCCGCAGCACGCAAGATTCCGCAGCCCGGGCAGCATGAGCTGGGCTGGTCTCTTCAACACCGAGTTCTGGATCGATCCAGTGAAGCACATCGGCGGCGTCATAATGATGCAGGTGCTGCCGTTCTACGACGACGGCGCTCTCCGCACGCTGCGAGACTTCGAGGAGTTGGTGTACCACAATCCTCGGTAGCGATGCATCGGAGCCACCGCAAATGGGTCTAGCTAAATCCTGGTAAGTCGTATGTTCTGCCCCGAATGCGGAGCCGAGTACCGTACTGGATTTACCCGCTGCTCCGACCGTGACGTGGATTTCGTGCAAGAACTTTCTGAATCGGATACACGCGTGCGGAAGGCAAAACGTGAATGGACTACAACACCTTCCACAATCAAATCTGTGTACCGGGAGGGTCGCAAGACTGTTCACTGGTGGGCTTTATACAAACGCCAAACGGGCACTTGGCCTAGGTCTTCAATCGTCATCAACTGGGTTGTGATTCTGTTTGGGGGAGGATTCCTCATCTGGCGGACTGCCGAACGCGATTTGTCGCGCTGGCAGTTACTAGGCAATTTTTTGTTGCTTAATTTACCGTATGGGGTTGTCGAGAACTGGGCGAAGAGAAGAGTGAAACTAAATCATCTGCGAAATAGAAAACGTCTAGCAAAGCAACTTGTCCGGTAGCGTTTACCCGGTGCTGCTCCAACCCCGTTGCGACTTGGCCGGAGCTCATGGAAGACCTATTGTTTTCTATGAATCTGGATCGGGCGGCCCGAGCAGGAGAGAACCGCACCCGCCGCGACCGCGTTGTCACTCAGCTTTTCGGTGCTGACTGCGAATCTCCGTCATTTTCAGAAAATCCCCGGCCTCACGGTCATGCAATTCTAGCTGCAGAACAACGGGCCCTCGCCCTGCTTGTACAGTGCAACCGCACATCTCATAGCACCCGAAGGATTTATGCCGCGACCTTGGTGTCGCGATCCGTTCGTGTCGGGCCTCCGGCAGCACCCACGCGTGTAAGCGCCTCTTCCCCGAAAAATGTCGCGAGGCGGCTAAAAGTTCCCGGACCAGTCTGAATTTCTCAACCTGGTCCCGGCTTGGAAGTTCAGGAATTCTTGGGAGCTTGGGCCTCGCTGAAGGCCAACTGCGAACGGCGGCGCCAGAAGTAGCGCGCCGGGAAATAAATCAGCACCGCCCACAAAACCAGGAGCGGGCCGTGGCCTGCCATGAACAATAGGATGGAGGAGAGGCTGTCGAGAGCATCGTTCAAACCACCGGTCGCGGCGCTGCGAAGTTTCGCTCCAATCGTCTCGGCAGTCGAGGTGCGTTCCTCCCGCAGGGAGAAGAAAACGTTGGCGAAAGAAACACGGCTTCCGGATGCAGAGCGCTCCGCTTCGATGCGCTCAATTTCGCCGCGCAGTATCGCCACCTGGCGTTCGAGGGAACCAAAATCGCTGAATTTGTCGTTGCGATTCTTCAGAATTCGCTGGATGCGCTGCTCTTCGTTCTGCGCGTTCACCAGGCGCGCTTCGAGTTCGCTGTGCTGCTGGGTGATTTCGTCGGCAGCTTCTTCCTCATGTTCCACCAGGCCGATCCCTTTCAGTTCAGTGAGAGCGGAGCGATATTCCGACGAAGGGACGCGCAGCGTCGCGGAAAGGATGCCCCCCGTCGGCTCCCCCACCATGCGCAGTTTGGCCACGTAGCCATGGTGGCGCTCAAGAATTTCTTCCAGGCTGGCGCGCGAATGGGCGAACTCCCGCGTCGCCACAGTTAACGCCGCGGAATAGGCGACCTGCGGCTCGCGGAACGCGCTCGCGGAATCTAACGGTGCCGACGAATAGAGTTTGGATGGCACTCCAGCGGGCATAGCCGCGCTGAGTTCTTTTGTGTTATCAATCAGAGATCGCATTCCGTCTTCCGGAGGGAATTCGCTGCTTGTGGTCGCGCGAGCCGGCGCGGAAGTACCACTACTCTGGTGTGCGGGCGCAACATTCTGCTTTGGTACGGACGAGAACAAGAATAGGAGAAAGACTCCGGCGGCGACGCAAGCCGCCAACACCAATCGGGGACGGGCCGAAAAAGCTTCACGGATTCGAACGACGATGGATCGCAGACGGTCTTCCATGGAAATGCCTCCTGTCGCTTCACAGTTAGAACGGGGAGGCCCCGATTTCTTGCAGCACACTTAGGAGAAACTTTGGCGCCAGGGAAAAGATAACCCAGAGACGCAGAGGGCTCAGAGATATCGCAGAGAGACGGAGATCAGGTGCCGATTGAGGAACGCAGGGCATTGGCGAGGGATTGGGTGAAGCGCTGTACGTCAGGTCGAACGCATCGCCGTCAGCGAAACGAAAGCGCGATATTCTCGTTCGTTTGGACGCGTCGGCTACCGTCGCCGACATGGATCTACCTGGTTTCCGGCTACATCCTCCCAAGGGTGAAACGAAACGCTTTTGGGCGATCACTGTCCGGGCTAACTGGCGAGACCATCATCGCGGCGTTGTGAGCCAGCACGCCGACAGGCTCCTCAAACGCCTTTACGAAGAGATTATCTCGACT